>Ga0334722_10000099_pt1 | contig 123251 bp, 121 predicted proteins | sample C3_bottom_MG_FD_207210 | JGI IMG/M metagenome (GOLD analysis project Ga0334722, IMG submission 207210) | Sediment microbial communities from Yellowstone Lake, YNP, Wyoming, USA - C3_bottom | ecosystem: Environmental > Aquatic > Freshwater > Lake > Sediment | place: USA: Wyoming | collected... | reverse complement strand
TAAGCGATGTCAGGCGAAAAGGCGCGCAGGCTGAAAGGAGGAGCACTGGTCATTCCGGCGCTACTCCTGGTAATCCTGTTTTTGCTTGCGCCGATCGCCCTGATCTTCCGCTTCAGCCTGGACATCTACGATCCGGGCAAGCTGATGCTCGGGGTATTTTCGCCGGACAATTACGTCAAGGCGTTCAGCGATCCCTTCTATCGCGGCGTGCTCCTGGATACCGCCCGGATCGCGGCCGTATCCACTGCGGTCTGTCTGGTGCTTGGCTATCCCGTGGCCTATTTCATTTCGCGCACGCGCTCCGAGCGGCTGCGCGGAACGCTGATCGTATTCACGGTGTTGCCGCTGCTCATGGGCAATGCGGTGCGCTCGGCAGCGTGGATGGTGGTCATGGGGTCGAAAGGCCTGATCAACGCGTTTCTGCTGGTTACCGGCCTGGCTGCGGAACCGGTGAAGATACTTTATACGCCTACCGCCGTAGTCGTCGGCCTGGTTTCGGTGCTGCTGCCGTTCGCCATCATCACTCTGCAAAGCGTCATGGACTCGATTCCCCAGAGTCTCGAGGAAGCCGGACGCTCCCTGGGCTACTCTCCGCTGCGCACCCTGTTCGCGGTGGTCGTGCCGCTTTCCGCCCCCGGCATCATCGCCGCCGCGGCCATCTGCTTTTGCCTGGCGATGAATGCGTATGCCACACCGGTACTCATCGGCGGTCCCAGCGTGCACATGATGGGACCGCTGGTGTATCAGCAGATCGCGAAAGTGACCAACTGGCCTTTCGGCTCGACGCTGGCCTGCGTGATGATGCTGGTGACGCTGGTACTCACCATCGTTTCCACCACCTATCTTCACCGCCGCTATTTCTGAACTCAGCCCCCATGTCCGCAGCGCGCACAATTTACCTGCTCCTGGTGGTCGCGATACTCGCCTTTCTGGTCGCACCGCTGGTAGTGATCGTGTGGGCGAGTTTCTTTTCCGACAAGATTCTCAGTTTTCCGCCCGGCGGCTACACCCTGGACTGGTATGCGCGCGCCTGGCAGCAGCCGGATTTCGTTGCGGGCTTCCTGATGAGCATCAAGATCGCGCTTTGCGCCATGGCCGGTTCGCTGCTGCTCGGCGTGCCCGCATCGCTCGCGATCGAGCGCTTCAGGTTTCCCGGGCGCGAAAGCGTTCGCCAGCTGTTGCTCGCACCCATGTACGTTCCGGCGATCGTGGCCGGTGCGGCCGTTTACCTTTACTACATTCAGTTCGAAATATCCACCGAGGTGCAACTCGCCGCAACCTTCCCGGGACTGCTGTTGGCGCATACGCTGGTAGCGCTGCCGTGGACCATGCGGCTCATCTGCGCGTCGCTCGCGACCACCACCGGCATCGCCGAAGAAGCGGCACAGAGTCTGGGCGCCAACGCGCTGCAGACTTTTTTCTATGTCACGCTGCCGATCATACGACCGGGACTGATCGCGGCGGCGTTGTTCTCCTTTATCGCGTCGTTCTCCGAGCTCGAGGAATCCCTGTTTCTGGTCGGCCCGGGAAAGACCACCTTGCCGATCGCGATAGTGAACTATCTGGAATGGAATCTGGATTCCACCATCGCCGCCGTTGCCACCGTGCAGATCCTGATCATTGGCACGGCTCTGCTGGTCTCCGATCGCTACGTTAATCTTGGAAAGGCGTTCTAGTGTCCGGTGTAACGCTGAAACGGCTGAACAAGACCTTTGGCGAACTGCCTGCGGTCGACGGTGTGTCGATCGACATTCGGGAGGGAGAGCTCATCGCCTTGCTCGGTCCCAGCGGCTGCGGCAAGACCACGACCCTGCGCATGGTCGCGGGATTCGTCGAACCGAGTTCCGGCAGCGTGCATTTCGGCGAGCGCGACGTAACCCGTGTTCCGGTGCATCACCGCAACGTCGGCATGGTGTTTCAAGGCTATGCCCTGTTCCCGCATTTGAGCGTGGCAAAGAATATCGAATTCGGACTGAAAGTGCGCCGCTGGGACCGGACGCGCGTGCAAAAACGCGTGGACGAGATGCTCGAGTGGGTGCAACTTGGCAGATTCTCCGAGCGCAGGCCGCGCGATCTCTCCGGTGGCCAGCAGCAAAGAGTCGCGGTCGCGCGCGCGATGGCGATTCATCCAGACGTCCTCCTCCTGGATGAACCGTTCTCGGCGCTCGACGCGAAGCTTCGCCTGCAGATGCGCTCGGAGATTCGCGAATTGCAGCGCGAAGCCGGCATCACTTCCGTGTTCGTGACCCATGACCAGGAGGAGGCCATGGCGATCGCCGATCGCATCGGCGTGATGAACCACGGCAAGCTCGAGCAGCTCGGATCGGCGCAAGATCTGTACCTGCGGCCCGCGTCGCGCTTTGTCGCCGGCTTCATCGGCAAGTGCAACGTCCTCGAAGGCCGCATCGCCGGTACGCGACAGTTCGAGACCAAGAGCGGGCAGCAACTGCAGTACTCCAACGAGCACGCTGCCGGCAGCGGCGCGCTTTGTTTCCGTCCGGAACACGGCGAGCTCGTGCGCGCGGCACGCGCCGACGCCAACAACATTTCCGTCACGCTGAAGGCGGTCACCTATCTTGGCGCCGACACCGAATACGAGCTCGTCGCGGACAACGGCGAGCGGCTGCTGGTCATGGCCGCATCCTCTTCGGTCGCCGGCGCCGCGTTCAAGGCGGGAGAAAGGCTGGTCCTCAGCTGGCGCTCGCAGGACAGCTTCGTGGTCGATTAGGCGCAGGCTCGCGAATCGGCGTTCAATCCGACCGTCCCGATGCCGATGCGCTTTGCTAAGCGCGTCGACGGAAATCCATAGAAAATAGGCGGGCCAGGCAAGAGCAAGGAGCTAAAGCGATGAGCACGATCGAGGTATTCAAGGCGAAGAAAGTCGTCACCATGGATCCGGGCCGCCCCTGCGCCGAGGCCATCGCGGTAAGGGACGGCCGCGTGCTTTCGGTCGGCAGCCTCGAATTCATGCGGCCATGGTTATCGCGCTATGAGCACAGCATAGACGAGACGCTGAAGGACAAGATCATCCTTCCCGGATTCATCGATCCGCACACCCACTTCGCAACTTCTTCGGGTTATCTTACGCTGCATTATCTCGGCCCCATCGAGTCGCCCGGTCCGACCGGCGTCAATCCGGGCTTGCCGGACATGCGCGCCGTGATGCAAAAGCTGCGCTCGGTACACGAAGGGATGAAAGACCTGGCGCAACCAATCGTCGCCTGGGGCGTGGACCCGGCCATGCAGGGCGGGACGCTGGACCGCGATCAGCTCGACGCCGTCTCCACGGCGAGGCCGATCTTCGTCCTGCCCTACGCGCCGCATTTTGTCTACGCCAATAGCGCGGCGCTCGCGCGCATCGCCGTGCCCGAGAATACGAGCGTGTATGGCGTCGGACGCTACGCGGACGGCAGACTGAACGGGGTGTTCTCGGAAATCGAGGCCATGCGCGTTGCGCTGGCTGGAGTCGGCGCAGCGATAGTGGCCGGCGGCGGGGGCGCCGGGATGCGCCGCCTGGGTGAAGTCGCAAAAGCGGCCGGCGTCACCCTGACCGCGGAAATGGTGTTCGGATTCACCGAATTCGATTCCGAATGGACACTGCACGACGCCGTGGTCAACGATCCTTCGTTTCCGCTGCGCATGGCGCTGGTGCCGCTGGAGAATCCGCTGTACAAGACGCATGGCGACAAGGCCGCCGAGTTCGTCCTCGGGCTGAGAGAGCGCGCCAGCGAAAAGCTGTTCTTCCACGGCATCAAGTACTTGAGCGACGGCTCTTTCCCGGCCATGTCCCTGCGGCTGCGCTACCCGGGCTATCTCGACGGCGGCAACGGACTGCGCAACGATATTCCCTGGGAACAACTGCACGAGCGCATGCTGCCGTTCTGGAAAGCGGGCATCGCCATCCATTGCCACGCCAACGGCGACGAGGCGATCGACGCTTCGCTCGCCGCGCTCGCCCGCCTGCAGCTCGCGCACCCGCGGTTCGATCATCGCTTCACCATCGAGCACTACTGCATCAGCACGCCGGATCAGGCGCGGCGCCTGAAGGCGCTCGGCGGCTTGGCAAGCGTCAACAACTACTTCGTTCATTACCGCAGCCTGCTGCACACCGATCAGGGCTTCGGCCCGGATCGCTCGGAGGCCCTGGCGCGCCTCGGCACGCTCGAGCGCGAAGGCGTGGTATTCGCACTGCACTCGGACTTTTCGCTGGTGGTGGTTCCCATGCATCCGCTCACGGCCGCCTGGATCGCAGTCAATCGGGTTGCCCTGGACGGACGCACGGTGATGGCGCCCAAGGAGCGCATCGGGGTGGAGCGCGCCTTGCGCGCGATCACCATCGACGCCGCGTACGTGTTGGGGATGGACGACAAGCTCGGCAGCCTCGAACCGGGCAAGTACGCCGATTTCGCCATCCTCGAGGAAGACCCGTTCGAGGTCGATCCGATGCGACTCAAGGATGTACGCATCTGGGGCACCGCGCTCGCGGGCAAGCTGCAGCCGGTATGAGCCCAGTATATAACGCTCTGCCGGGCTGGACTTCGACGCCGCGCACGGCGCAAGACGTAGCGGACTCCAGCCGCGCCTCCTGGGAAATGCTCACCGGGATTATCCAGGCCGCGCAGATGATTCCGCGGGATCTGCGCGCGGCGCCCAAATCGATCGCATTCACGCTGGTCAGCGGCTTCCTCGGGTCGGGCAAAACGACCCTGATCAACCGTCTCCTGGCCGAGCCCGGCGGGCAACGCATCGCAGTCCTGGTCAACGATTTCGGCGCGATCAATATCGACGCAGCGCTTATCTCGAGAACAGACAGGGAAACCATCAGCCTCACCAATGGTTGCGCCTGCTGCACGCTGGCAGGCGGCCTGACGCGCGCGCTCATCGATCTCGTGCAGTTGCCGGACCCTCCCGAGGCCATCGTTCTCGAAGCGAGCGGCGTCGCCGAACCAAATGCAATTCTCCAGGTCGCATTGGCGAATCCGGCGCTGCGTCTCGATGGTGTGCTGACCCTGGTGGACGCCGAAACGATACAAGCGCAGATGCAGGACCCGGCGCTGCGGCCGACCATAGAGCGGCAACTGTTCGCTGCCGACATCGTCGTCCTGAATAAAATGGACCTCGTCGCGGAGCCTGGGCGAGCGCAGCTTCGCGCCTGGATCGACGCGGACTTTCCCGGCGCGCGCGTGACCGAAACCGTGAATGCACAGCTCCCGACCTGCGTCGTCCTCGGCATAGGCGGCAGGCAGCTCGAGTTGTCCGAAGCGCTGCAGACATTCCCCGCAAGCCACGACGCGGCACAATTTCGCAGTTGGAACTTCACTGGCGTCATTCCCCTGGACACCAAACAAATAGAGCGTTTGGCGCAAAGACTCGCGTCCGCGGTCATTCGCGCCAAAGGCATCTTTTGTCTGGACCAGGATCCGGAGCATGACTACGTGCTGCAGCTGGTCGGACGCCGCTGGAGTCTCGAACGCGGCAAGCGGCGCGAGGCAACCGCAACGCGCTCCAGCCTGGTCGTCATCGGGCTCGCTGGCAAGGTGGACTATGAAGATCTGCGCTGCAGCGTCGAAACCTGCCAGATGGCGTGATCCGTCCAATGGATGTCGCATAGGAGCCATACAGGCCGGCGCCACGATGGTTGAATACCTGCGATCGGAAAGCCGGGGGAAGTCATGTACTCAAATCAAAGCCGCATCGAGGGATTCGACCACGAACTGTGGGCGGCGATGCGCGGCGAGCAACGCCGCCAGGAAGACCATATCGAGCTGATCGCCTCGGAGAATTACGCCAGCCCGCGCGTGCTCGAGGCGCAGGGCAGCGTCCTCACGAACAAGTACGCCGAGGGCTACCCCGGCAAGCGCTACTACGGCGGCTGCGAACATGTCGATGCCGTCGAGCGGCTCGCGATCGATCGCGTCAAGCGATTGTTCCAGGCCGATTACGCCAACGTGCAGCCGCACTCCGGCTCGCAAGCCAACGCCGCCGTCTACATGTCGCTGCTGCAACCGGGAGATACCGTTCTCGGCATGAGCCTCGCTCACGGCGGCCATCTCACGCATGGCGCGAAGGTCAGCTTCTCCGGCAAGCTCTACGATGCGGTCCAGTACGGGTTGGACGAGGAAACCGGCCGGATCGATTACGAAGGCGTCACGGCGCTCGCGCGCAAGCATAGGCCGAAGATGATCGTCGCTGGTTTTTCGGCGTACTCGCGCTCCCTCGATTTCGCGAGATTCCGCGAAATTGCCGATGGCGTCGGCGCGTACCTGTTCGTCGACATGGCGCACGTCGCGGGGCTCGTCGCCGCGGGACTGTCCCCGAATCCGGTGCCGTTTGCCGACGTCGTCACGACGACAACGCACAAGACCCTGCGCGGCCCGCGCGGCGGCGTCATCGTCGCCCGCTCCAATCCGGAACTCGAAAAGAAGTTCAATTCCGTTGTTTTTCCGGGCACGCAGGGCGGTCCGCTGATGCATACCATCGCCGCCAAAGCCGTAGCGTTCCTCGAAGCGCTGCAGCCTTCGTTCAAGGCGTATCAGCGCAAGGTGATCGAGAACGCACGGGCAATGGCCGCGGCGTTCGCTGCGCGCGGCCACAAGATTGTCTCCGGCGGCACGGACAACCACCTGTTCCTGCTGGACTTGATCGCCAAGGGAATCACCGGCCGTGACGCCGAAGCCCGGTTAGGCGCGGCAAACATCACGGTCAACAAGAACGCGGTTCCGAACGACCCGCAGTCGCCGTTCGTCACCAGCGGCATCCGCATCGGCACGCCCGCGGCGACCACACGCGGCTTTAACACCGACGACGTGCATGCCCTCGCCCACTGGATCTGCGACCTGCTCGACAAGGTCGGCGACGAAGCCGTACTGCACCGCGTTCGAAGACAGGTCTCGGATCTGTGCGCGCGGCATCCGGTTTATGGCGATGCTGCGGGGCTTGCCACACCGCACGTTTGGGAAAGCGCCAGCCCCTAGCGCCGTGACGATCAGCGTTTTCGATCTTTTCAGGATCGGCATTGGCCCTTCGAGTTCCCACACCATAGGGCCGATGCGCGCAGCGCGCACGGCGCTGGGGGGGTTGCCGGACCTCGAGCAGGTCGCACGCGTCAAGGTGGTGCTGTTCGGCTCGCTTGCGCTCACCGGCCACGGCCACGGCACGGACAAAGCCGTGGTGCTCGGACTGTCAGGTTGCGAAGACGCGGTGGATCCCGAGATCGTCCCACAAGTGCTGGAGGCGGTCGCTATTGACGGAACCATCAATCTGCTGCAACGCCACCGGGTGCCGTTCGTATTGGACACCGACATCGAATTCCGCCGTTCGGAATCCCTCCCGATCCATCCGAACGCGCTGCGCATCGAGACGCGGCTGAAAGACGGCAGCCTGCGCGAGGCCACTTTCTATTCGATTGGCGGCGGCTTCATCCTGGGCGCAGGCGGGCAGCCTGACCGAGTGTCAGCCGGGCGTTCCCCGGCGCCGTTGCCCTATGCCAGCGCCGACGCGCTGCTGGCGATCGGGCGGGCGCGCGGCATGCGCATCCAGGACATCGTGCGCGCCAACGAGCGCGGCTGGCGCAACGACGCCGACATAGACTCCGAACTCGACCGCATCTGGGAAGTCATGCACGCCTGCATCGAACGCGGCTTGCGCACCGAAGGCGCGCTGCCCGGTGGCCTCGGCGTGTTGCGCCGCGCCCCCCATATGCACCGCCAGATGAAGGCCGGCGCCATGCCCCTGCCGCACCAAGTCATGGACTGGATCAGTCTCTATGCGATCGCGGTCAACGAGGAGAATGCGGCTGGGAGCCGGGTGGTAACAGCGCCGACCAACGGCGCTGCCGGCATCGTTCCTGCGGCGATGCGCTATTACGCGGATTTTTGCCCGGGCGCAACGCAGGTCGGATTGCGGGACTTTCTGCTGGCAGCCGCGGCAGTCGGTGTCCTGTTCAAGCGCAACGCCTCCATCTCCGGCGCCGAGGTAGGCTGCCAGGGCGAGGTCGGCGCGGCCTGCGCGATGGCCGCGGCCGGGTTGGTGGCGGCGCTCAAGGGCAGCAACGAGCAGATCGAAAATGCAGCTGAAATCGGAATCGAGCATCACCTCGGCATGACCTGCGATCCGGTTGGCGGTCTGGTGCAAATACCCTGCATCGAACGCAATGCCATGGGCGCGGTCAAAGCGGTCAATGCGGCCTCGCTCGCGCTGCGCGGCGACGGCTCACACCGCGTCAGCCTGGACCAGGCGATCGAGGCGATGCGCGCTACTGGCGCCGATATGCAGCGCAAATACAAGGAGACCGCTCTCGGCGGGCTGGCCGTCAGCGTACTGCCGGTCAGCCGCGTCGAATGTTGAAGTTCCCGCTGCCGAATGCCATCAGGATCTTGCCCGACCGGCCTTCCAGAGCGGCGTGCGCGACCGCTTCCTTGATCTCGCGTATACCATAGACCGCCTCGACCTCCACGTGCAGCGTACCGTCGGCAATCTTGCTTGCCAGCTTCCGGTATAGATCCGAGATCTGCTCGGGCGGCGTTTCGATAAACCACCGGCGAAGCCAGAAACCACGCAGGCTCACGTCTCGGAACACGATATCGCGCCCCTCTATCCTGCATGCGTCGCCGCTCAGCAGGCCGTAATTGACCACCGTGCCGCCTTCGCTCACGCACTGGGCAAGGCGTTGCGTGGCGGAGCCCCCTACCGCGTCGATGGCGATCGGCGCTTTGCCGTCACCGATGGCGGCGCGGACTCGCGCCTCGAGATCCGGCCCGTCGGTCAATACGACGTCGCCGCCGGATGCGCGCAACGGCTCTATCAGCTCCTGCCGGCGCACGACGTTAACCGTTCTCACGCCTTCTTGGCGCGCCAGCCGGATCAGGCAATGTCCGACGCCGGAGTTCGCGGCATTCTGAATCGCCCATTGCCCCGGCTGCAGCGCGGCGAATCCGTGCAGCATCAGATAGGCGGTCGGCGGATTTACCCGCAGCATCGCGAGTTGCCCGGGGTCACTGCCCTCGGGCAGCGCGAACACAGCCCTGGCCGGCGCCTTGATGCGCTCGCGCCAGGTACCCGGGCCGGGCAGCAGCACCCTGTCCCCCACCCTCACGTGGTCAACACCAGTACCCAAGCTTGCGATGCGCCCGACACCTTCCGCTCCCGGGATGAACGGCAGGCTCGGCGGTGCCGCCCCGTATTTGCCAGCGAAATTGAGCAGGTCCGCTGGATTGATCGGGACCAGTTCCGTCTCGATGATGACCTCTCCCGGTCCTGGTTCACCAGGATCCGGTTTCTCCACCAGTTCAATTACCTTGTCGGGTTGACCAAATGCCGAAATCTGCGCGACTAGCACGATTCTTACTCCCTGAAGATTTTTCCCGTTCCGCGAACACGTTCACTACGCTATCGACTTCGGCCGCATGGCTTTTCGGTACCAACGCAATTCCTGGCTCGTGCAACTCCAGCTCGTCGTTCCGCCTACGAACAGCCATCGCCACGCACCCTCTGGCGCAGCAGAAATTTCTGAATCTTGCCCGTGGAAGTCTTGGGCAGCGGCCCGAAGACAATTGTACGGGGAAGCTTGAACCCCGCCAGCCGGTCGCGGCAAAAGGCGATGATGTCCTCTGCGCTCGCATGCCGGCCCTCCTTTAGGGTCACAAAGGCGCAGGGCGTTTCCCCCCATTTTGGATCCGGCTTGGCGACCACGGCGGCTTCGAGTACGTCCGGATGCTGATAGAGCGCGCCCTCCACCTCGACCGTCGATATGTTTTCGCCGCCGGAAATCACGATGTCTTTCGCGCGATCCTTGATCTGGAGATAGCCGTCCGCATGCACGACCGCGAGGTCTCCGGTGTGGAACCACCCGCCCGCGAATGCCTCGGCGGTGGCCTCCGCGTTCTTCAGGTAGCCCTTCATGACGGTGTTGCCGCGGATCATGATCTCGCCGAGCGTGCTGCCATCGGCCGGCACCGGACGCAAGGTCTCGCTGCCGAGGACGCGCACTTGTTCAAGCGTATGTTTTCGAACCCCGATACGGCTCTTGATCGCAGCTTGTTCCGCCGGCGGCAGCGCATCCCATTGCTGATGCCAGGAGCATAGTGCAGCCGGCCCGTAGGTCTCGGTCAATCCGTATAAGTGATTCACGTGGATACCGAGCTGCTCCATCGAGGCGATGGTCGCAGCCGCCGGCGCCGCGCCGCCGGTCAGAACCTCGACCGGCCAATCCGCGCGGAATCGAATCTCATCGGGCGCATTGGCCAGCATGGTCAGCACGACCGGCGCGGCGCAGAAGTAGTCTACGTGGTGCTCGCGAATGGCGGCGAAAATCGCCCCCGGCTCCACGCGCCGCAGACAGATGTTCGTCCCGGCGATCAGCGCCACCGTCCACGGATAGCACCACCCGTTGCAATGGAACATGGGCAGCGTCCACAGATAGTTTGTGTGATGCCGCATGCCGGTGGCGACAAGGTTGCCCATCGCGTTGAGATAGGCGCCACGGTGGCTATAGAGCACGCCTTTCGGATTGCCGGTGGTTCCGGAGGTGTAATTCAGGCACAGCGAATCCCATTCGTCCAAGGGCCACAGCGGCTCGAACAGCGGATCGCCCGCCGCGATGAAGGACTCGTAGTCGCATTCGCCGATACGGTCGCCCTTGCCGTCGAAAGTCGAATCGTCGATGTCGACCACGCGGATCCGCCGCTTGATCATGGACAACGCCTGAAGAATCGTCCCGGAGTATTCGCGGTCGGCGAGCAGAACCTGCGCTTCGCCGTGGTCGAGGATGAAAGCGATGGTCCGAGCGTCTAGGCGCGTGTTCAGGGCCGAGAGCACGGCACCGCACATGGGCACGCCGAAGTGGGCCTCGTAGAGTTCGGGACCGTTGCAGGCCATTACCGCCACCGTGCTCCCGCGCTCAATGCCCCATTGCCGCAGCGCGGATGCAAGCCGGCGGCATCGCGCCCAGGTCTCGCGCCAGCTACGCCTCAGCGGGCCATGTACCACCGCCACGCGGTCGGGAAAGACGTGCGCCGCCCTCTCGATGAATCCCAGCGGCGACAGCGGCAGGTGGTTGGCATGATTGCGTGGAAGATCTTCACGTGCGGTCATGCCTCTACCTCCGAGATTGAATACACGGATTTAGCGGAAAGTTGCGCCGCCCGCGCCGAACGCCGGGCAGGAGCCTTGTTTTCGCCGGCCCTGCGCAAGGTGGAGGGCGCTACTGCGTAATCTCGATTCCCTTGCGCTTAATGACCGCGCCTAGTCTATCAAACTCGGCTTGCATGAATTGTCCGAATTCGGCCGCCGGCATCACCACCGGTTCCATACCTTGATTCACCAGCAATGGCAGCACTTCGGGCTGCTTCAGGATCGCGACAACCTCCCTTACGATCCGCTCGCGAAGGTCCGGCGCCATGCCCGCCGGCACGACAACCCCATACCAGAATGTCATCTCCGCGTCCTTCACGCCCTGTTCCGCCAGAGTCTTCGTATCCGGCAGCCAAGGCAGCGCGCGGGCGGCCCCGGCGACGCCGATAATCTTGACCTTGCCCGCCTTCTGGTTCGCACTGGCGACGGGTCCGCTAAACGGCATGATGTCGATAGTCCCGCCGAGCAACGCCTGCAGCGCGGGAGCGGCGCCTTGGAACGGCACATGAAGCAGTTCGATGCCGGCGGCGGCCTCGAGCAGTGCGCCGCTGACATGGGCAGTGCTGCCTATGCCCCAGGATCCGTAACTGATCTTTCCAGGGGTGCGTTTAGCCGCGGCCACCAGATCCTGCAGCGAATTGGCCTCCAGACCGGGCCGCGCAATCCAAACGGGTGCGATTCGGCCGAACATCACAATCGGATCGAAGCTCTTGAGCGCGTCGTACGGCAGTGTCTTGTAGACATGCGGATTGATCGAATGCGTGTCGGCGGTCGCAATCACCAACGTGTAGCCGTCCGCTGGCGACTTGGCGGCTATACCGGTTCCGATGATCCCGCTGGCCCCCGGCCGGTTGTCGACGATTACCGGCTGACCGAGCCGGGTCGCGAGCCGCTCGGCGATCACCCGGGCGGCGGCGTCGGTCGCGGCGCCAGCCGGCCAAGGCACGATCATCCTGAGCGGCTTGTCGGGCCAGGCTGCATAGGCGGACTGGCTGAGCAGGGCAAACAGAAAAAATACGGCCGCTAGCGGCCACGACGTGTTCACGCTTCGCATAGGTCCCTCCTTTCGAACTGGGCCGGCTGCCGTGCCGACCTCTCGATCTATGGCGGCATGCTAGCACCTGTCCCCTGCAGCTTTTTGATCATTAGCGACGAAATTTGGAATCGACACGCCGTGCCGGCTGCCCGAAGAAAGGCGTCTCCAAGGAAAGCAAGAGGTCTCTCACAGGCGACCAAGCCAAAGCGGTCGTAGCAAGATGCAAAGCGAATGGTGACAACGGCCGATCCACACTCGCCCGCGCGTTTGGCATCCGCCGCCAAACCTTGCAGCAATATCTCAAGCCTGCGTCCTAATTGAACGGCAGCATTTTGAACGGTAGTATTCGTGGTCAGCAGATATCGCATTCCGAAGGGGAAAAGATGGGCCTGAAAAAGCGAGCAAAAACCAGCGGCGAAGTTATGTCTGACGTAAAGGAGTTGGCTGCAATTGAGCAGTATTGGCACTTGGCGGGCCGATCCCAACCGCGCAAGCCCCCCAGGAATTACAAGTACGTCGAGGAACTTGCCCATCTGCAAGTCGAACTCATCAAACTTCAAGAATGGGTTCGTCTGCGCGGCCTGAAGGTCGCAGTAATCTTCGAGGGCCGCGACGCGGCCGGCAAAGGTGGCGTAATAAAGCGGATCGCCGAGAGTCTCAACCCAAGGGTGTGTCGGATTGTCGCGCTGGGAACACCCACCGAGCGGGAGCGCGCGCAATGGTATTTTCAGCGTTACGTTCCGCATCTGCCGGCCTCGGGCGAAATCGTTCTTTTCGACCGCAGTTGGTACAACCGGGCCGGCGTCGAGCACGTTATGGGCTTCTGCACCGAAGTCGAATACGAAGAGTTCCTGCGGGCCTGCCCGCTGTTCGAGGAAATGCTGATACGTTCCGGCATTTACCTTATCAAGTACTGGTTTTCGGTGAATGACGAGGAACAGGAGAAACGTTTCCAGGATCGAATCCACAATCCCACTAAGCGTTGGAAACTAAGTCCGATGGACATCGAATCGCGCCGGCACTGGAGTGAGTATTCCAAAGCCAAGGACGTCATGTTTGCGGCGACAGATCTGAAATTGAGCCCCTGGCATACCGTGAATGCTGACAACAAGAAGCGCGCGCGGCTGAACTGCATCGCCCATTTCTTGCAACAAATCCCGTATGAAAATATGACTCCTGTCGAAATCGAAGTGCCGCCACGGCAAGGCGACATTGGATATAGGCGCCCCAAGATGTCGAGTCAGCGATTTGTTCCCGAAGTTTACTAACCGGGTCGCATATCCTTTGGCCACTACGTTGCCCTGGTATCGGGGGCAGCTTCTACCGAGCGCAATCAAGCCCCAATTCAGGCTGGCTTTCGGACTGGCCATTTGCATCTTTGGGGATCGGTAGAGAATCACCGCAGGCACGATCTCCAGTGTGAATACCCATCCAATGGGCCCAACTCTGTATTCACCTGGTCGATAGCGAACGCGATGCTTCGCTCACTGGAAGCAATCGTCGGCTTAACTCTTCACTAAAATGAGTTAGCAGCGCAGTCTTGCCGGTGCTAGCAACACTCCTGCGCAAACCTATGGTGTAATTTTCAGCGTTACCTGCCTGACATCGAACAAGATGGAGGAACCGCTGAAATGGAATTTCTTGACGCGATCGAGACACAAATGATTTCCAACCGCCTTCCTCTGGCGGGCATCTCGATAGCGGCGCTGCCTTGCGCGGACACACCCATGGTTCTTTCCTTGCATTGGCACGGATTCATCGAACATGAAGAAGAAACCGAACACGGTCCGCAATTCCGCTATGAGGCGGTCCCTTCATCGTGCCTGCAGGTCAATCAACGTTGGCGCGAGCTGCGCCACATCGAGCACACTGTGATGGACGTTGCCTGGGAACTCGGGGCCTGGGATCTCACCCGCTTCGAGATGCGCCCTTGCATGCGGCCGGGTGCGCCCACGCAGGAAGCCATCGAATGCCACCTGGCATTCGGGCAGCCGCATCCCTTTTTCAACGCGGAGCTTGCGCCGGTCTCGGAGGTGCAGGATGCAGAAGACTTGCTCGACACCGCCGGACGACGCGGTTACCTGCTATGGCGTTTCCGGCCGGTGCGCGGCGGGGTGTGGGAGGAGGTCAGCGACGACGCCTCCCTGCAGCCCGGCGGCTACCGCAACCCGCCCTGCCCCCAAATCAGCTGCGAGTTCGGCGACACACGCTGTCTGCGGCAACCGCGCCGCGTTGTCTACCGATTCGGCTACTTTTGATAGCTGATGCGATAGATGGCACCGGCGTAGTCGTCTGCCACCAGCAGCGAGCCGTCGGCCATGACCTCGATGTCGGCCGGCCGGCCCCACGCCGATTCACCCTGCAACCAGCCTTCCGCAAATACCTGCTGGCGCACCGCCTTGCCGCCTTCCACGATCACCCGCTTGACGCGATAGCCGATCTTGCTGCTGCGGTTCCACGAGCCGTGCTCGGCGATAAAAACATTGTTGCGGTATTCCGCCGGGAATTGCGTGCCCGTGTAGAAGCGCATCCCGAGCGAGGCCACGTGCGGCCCGAGTTTCACCGCCGGCGGCGTAAATTCCGAGCACGGACGTCTGGCGTAGTCCGGGTCGGGCGTGTCGCCCTGGTGGCAAAACGGAAAGCCGAAATGCATGCCGGCCCTGGGCGCGTGGTTCAGCTCATCCGACGGCATGTCATCGCCCATCATGTCGCGGCCGTTGTCGGTGAACCACAACTCCCCGGTAACGGGGTCGAAGTCGAAGCCGACGCTGTTCCTGACGCCGCGCGCGAACACTTCGTAGCCGGAGCCGTCAGCACGGATGCGCGCGATCAGACCATGGCGCTCATCGGGCTCGCACACGTTGCAGGGCGCGCCCACCGGCACGTAGAGCCAGCCGTCCGGGCTGAAGCGGAGATATTTCCAGCCGTGGTGCGTCTCGGCAGGGAATTTGTCGCTGACGACCACCGGCCGAGGCGTGCCGGTTGGATGGAATTCTAGCCAGGCTTCGATAGCGTCGTAACGCAGGATGCGATCGACCGCGCCCACGTAAAGCGCACCATTCGCGAATGCCAGTCCGCTCGGCATGTTGAGGCCGGTGGCGATGGTAAATACCCGGGTGGTCTTTCCGTCCCGATGCTTGAGTGCGTAGACGTTGCCGGCGCCGCGCGAGCCAACGAATAGCGTGCCTTTGTCGCCCCAGGCCATGCCGCGCGCGTTGGGAACATTGGCCGCAAAAACCGCGATCTGAAAGCCCGGCGGCAGCCGGATCTTGTCCAGAGGAAGGCGTTGCGCATGGGCGCAGCCCACGGCGAGACCTGCAAGCGCGCAGAAAATGAACCGCAGCAACTTGAACGCAGAGCCGATCTTCATGAGTCATCCTATGACACTTCGGCGATACTCGAATCCGATAGTATGAGCATGAGCGTGCGCAGGTTTCGGAAAATATGCCGGCATAAGGCGCAGGGTCATCTTCGCCGGCCACCATAATTCAGTGAGCTACGCCCTTCGCCTTTGCCGAGCATGATCTTACTCCTTCGCCGCCTGGCTTTCGGATGGACGCAGGCAGTCACCTGGCGACGATCTCCAGTCCCTAGTCCGGCGAATCCGCATGGGCGCGCATGCCGAGCAGCGCGCCCAAAGCAAGCAAGGACAGCGTCGCCGAGAGCGCGATCGCCACGCGGGCGCCATAGCCGTCCAGCACCAGCCCGAAAGCGAAGGGCGCGACGGCCTGCATGCCCCGGGCCAGCATGGATAGCAGGCCCTGGCGCAAGCCGTAGCCGATCGGTCCGAAAATCGCGAGAGGCAGCGTGCCTTTGGCGATGGTAATCATGCCGTTGCCCGCGCCGTGCAGCAGCGCGAATCCGGCTGCCGCCAGGGGAAGTCCGCCGGCTACACCGAGCACCCAAGCGCCGACCGGATGCAGCGCTGTCGCCAGTCGCGCAGTAAGCAAGGGATGATATCGGTAGCGCTTCGCCGCGAAGAATTCGGCCAGGCGCGCTGCGACTTGCGCCGGCCCGAGCAGGCTTGCGGCGGTGAGCGCAGCGACGGCGCTCGCGCCCCCCGCGAGCAACAGGCCGGGAAGATGCGCTGCCATGGACGAGGTGACGAAAGCCGTTGTCGCAAAGAACATCGCCAGGAGCAGGAAGTCTCGGTCTGCGCCGGCGGGGCGCGCGGCAGCTTCGGTGCCTGCCTCCGACTGGGCATCTTGCCTGGTCGCCGCTGGCAATGGCTGCGCACTCTCGATTTTCAGCGCCGGAACCCAGAGCAGGTTAAGCGGGATTGCGACTCCCAGGTGCAGGCCCGCCCATGCAAAGCAACTCGCCCGCCAACCGTAATGCTCGGCAATGAATGCAGTGAGCGGCCAGCCGACCGTGCTGGCAAATCCGGCGATCAAGGTGATACCGGTGATCGGCGCGCGCGCGGCGCTCCCGTGCAAACGCACCAGGGTCGCGAATGCGGCATCGTACAGCCCCATGGCCATGCCCAGGCCGAGCACGCACCAGGACGCGAACAACAGCCAGACGTCCGATGCGAACCCGAGCATGGCCAATCCCGACGCCAGGACCACGCTCGATATGACAAGCATGCCGCGGCCTCCGCGGCGATCGATTGCGCGTCCTACGGCGGGTCCGGAAAGCGCCATCACGACGAGCGACAGCGAAAACGCCGCAAACACGCTGCTGCGCGGCAGACCCAGATCTTGGGCGATCGGCGTTGCCAAAATGGCCGGCAGATAGGTCGACGATGCCCAGGCGATGGTCTGGGTGGTGCCGAGGGCGAGCACCTGCGCGAAGGTGCCCGGCGCGCGCCGGTCTGGGTTCAAAGTTCTGGCCTCTTTGTACTTGAGCAATTGATGCCTTGCAATATAATAGAACCATTGAAGTAATGCAGGAGCCGTCAGCAATGAAACCGGCCGCTTCGGACGATGTCGTCAGATTCGCGGACATGTTCGCCGCGATGGGAACCGAATCGCGCGTGCGCATCATGCAGCAGTTGCTCTCCGCACATCCGGACGGCATGGTCGTCGGCGAGATTCAGGCAGTGCTCGGTCTTTCCGGATCGAATATGTCGCATCATCTGGACAAGCTGAAAAACGAAGGGCTGGTGGATGTACAGCGGGAAGGGACCTACCTGCGCTACCGCGCCAACGTCGCAAATCTGCAGGAGTTGCTGACTTTCCTGTATTCGGAGTGTTGTACGCGCAGCAAGGTCATCAACCCGAAAAACATCACCAAGGCGTGCAGTTAGCAGCGGCTAGCCTGCGGCCCCTATCCTGCGCAGCGCCTGGCTCGACATGCCCGGTCCGATTATGAGGGGCACATCGCATTGCCTGACATCGAGCAGACGCAGATGTTGGCGCAAATTCTCGCCGATGTTCACCGCAGACACCCGTCGCAGTCGCTTGCCGTTCTCGGCCGGGCCGGAGGCAATGGCATGGGCGCCATCTCGCCGGCAATCGCCCGACGCGTCGTTGGCGTCGATCTGAATCCGCGCTACGCCGCAGACGCGCAGGTTCGAGATGAAGACCGCTGCTCATATTCAGGGGTTTCTTGCGGCAAGCTCCACTAGGCGTCGTTGCCGGCGCGCCACTGTCCCAGCAGCGCCAGCCGCTGATCCCCGTCCAGCGTCAGTCCGAACTCAACCCCTTGATCGATCGTGGCGGCATTGAGAGCGACCCGGGCGCCGTAGAACAGCGGCCCCTTGATCCAGAGTCGCAGGGACTGAGCCTCCGATTCTGGCCCCCGAAGCCGCGCCAGGCACATGCCGGCGACGCGCTGCGGGTGCGGGAAGGCGGCACGAAAACCAAGGCGCCGCGCATACCATTTTGCCCAGTGGATGCCGTTATAGTCCCCCGTGAGGGTGCCGAAATGCCAGCCGCCGCCTCGCGGCATGCTAAATCGATCGACGACCGCTGCCTCCGCAAGCTTAGGCGCCTCTGCGTAAATGGCGTCCGCGGAACCGCCGAAACGCCCGCGGTAGAAATAGGTAACCTCGCTCTCCCAGCAGCATTCCGATTCGCGCGTGAGGCGGCTGTGCAAATCGATTTCGATTCCCTTTTCGACGCGGCGATGCGCGCCAACGCGTGTTTCGAGGTCCAGTCGTTCACCGGGACGGAAACGGCGGTGCCTGACCAGACGATTGCGGATTTGCAGCGCATTCCAAACTGGGAGCGGATACGCGCGGTGGGTGAGCAAGGCCATCTGCAGCCGAAAGCCGAGGACATGCGGATAAAGGATGGAAACACCCTCCTCCTCGAACAAGCCGCTCGCCCGGCGAAAAGCGGCGAGATGATCCGTTTCGATGCGCAGTCCTTCCCAGCGTTGGACGATGTCGGGAACGGCAGCGCCCGGAACAAGTCCCGGTGAAGGCAGGAAGGCGCGCGCCATGAAAGCGAAGGCGGATGGCGCCTTCTTGTGTCGCTCCAGAATCTGACGGTTCATGCTCGCCGCTGCGCGCTCGCCGCTACGCTCGTTCGAACGGCAAGGGCGCGTACGGTGGCGACGCTGCCGCCTTAAGCGGGATTCCAAGCTCCAGTCTGACCGACTTCTGCACGGGGCCGATCAACGCAGTCTTGCCTGAAGGGATGATATAGGCTTCGCCCGGGCGGACTATGGTTTCGCCGGCCTCGCGTTCAAGGGTAATCCAGGCGACACCTCGCAGCGATAGCAAACGCGTGTCTTGCAAGGCGCGCAGCCTGAAATGGCTACCGTGGTCCAACTGCAGTTGCGCCGGCCAGACCTCGCTCACCGGCCTGCCCTCCGAAGCGATCCCCGCTGGATACTGTTCCGACATGTACGAACCTCAGATCACAGACAATAGGTGCACATCATTGAACAAGCACTCCGGACGCACAAACGATTTCTTGGAATCACACGCATTCTGACGTCGCATGCGAACGCCAGCCCTCGCTTCTGCCCACATCGGATGCGAAAGTTCTCCGGGCGGCGCCTGCGCCAAACCAAGCTGCCAATGCGAAATTCTAGCTCGAAATCTACCAGGCGCTGATGCTGACGCATGGATACATTCAACCGTGCAGCGCCTGTGCCGACCGTTTGCGAATAAGCAGCGCGTCGGATTCGGATATCCCGAGAGCAAGCAGAAACTGATAGTGGGCGTCTGGCGCACGTCGTTCGAACTCGGTATGCCATCGGCTCATGGCAGCGTCATCCATACCGGCCGCCCGCAGCATCTCAACCCAGGCCCGCCTGTCGACGGCAAGCGGCAGTTCGGCTAGCGACCGGACCTGCAGCATCTTAGCGAGCAGGTGCTGCTTCGTTTGCAAGGCGCGGATTTCATCGCCAAGTTCGCGCATGCGCCGCTGCAATATCGCTCTGTCGGCATCCTTTTCCCTGGACAATATGCGGCGAATATCGTCGACGGCGACCCCGGCTTGACGAAAGCTGCAGATCGTCGCCAACCTGTCCCGGTCATCCGATGAGTAGAGGCGATAGCCGGCGTCAGTGCGTCCCGATGGTGACAACAACCCGATCTTGTCGTAATACAGCAAGGTGCTGCGCGAAAGGCCAAAGTGTCTTGCGAGCTCGGAAATGCGAAGCATCTGTAACCTCAATGTTTCTGCCAATGGACAGCCTCCAGTTTGCACCGCGGGCGCCGCCCTTGAAACGAGCCTCGGCGAATTTTCGCCAGGACGTCCCTGCTGCCGATTGCTGGCTGCCAACTTCACACCCAAGCCGATGAGTGCCATGCCGGCGAGACGCGTGGCAAGCTTTCGATCGGAGTGGATCGACTTCTGACTGTTCGCCACCCGAGATCCGACAAGCACGATGTCAACATGGTACAAACACTCAGGGCCGTGGTCTGATCCATCATGGCGTTGCAGCATGAACTGTAAAGCGCTAGACGGGTCAAGCGGAAATCTGATCTCAGAATCAGACACGAACCGCATCTTTGACTTCGGAACTGCGGTTCGGCATCGGCCCTGTCAGACCGCGCTGGACCGCGCGCAGGACGTCGAAGCGAGTGATGGCACCGACGATGCAGCCATTTTCCACCACCGGGAAGCGACGAAAGTTTTCCGCCATGAACAGGCCCGCAACATAATAGATGTCCATGCTGGGCGGTATCGTCTTCACGTCCAAGGTCATGAAATCCTTCACCTTCCCCTTGGGGGTCTGACAATCTGCGCCGCCCAAAGTGAGGAGTTTGAGGCAGTCGAGCTCGGTGAGAATGCCCGCCAATTTCCCCTTGCCGTCGGCAACCAACGCGCCGGTGACCCGTTTCTCCAGCAGGAAATTTACGGCGTCCATAATATCGGTCTCTGGCGATAGCGTTTCCACGAATTTGTCCATGAATTCCCGGACGATGGGCAGATGGCGGATGGTCATGGGTACCCCCTTATTCAGTCACCGCGGATGCGGGTTCATGTTTGACCATGCCTGCCGGCAAGAAAATCCCCGGCTCGGGCCGCGGCATCGGGGACCATGCCGGTCGTCGCCGGGAATCTATTGGGAAAGCGCTTTTCAGACGGCCCAAATTTTTGTACGCTGCTGTGTAGTTGCGGCCACATTCGGCCGCCGCGAGCAAATCCGCTACTCGACTGCCTGCGGGGAGTTGCGACCAGCGTCGAGCGAGCGGCCGCCGGGTGTCCCATCCTGGAATTGAGGGGAAATCGGATATGAGCCTTGCCGACCAAAAATGCGTGCCGTGCCGCGGAGGCGTTCCGGCCATGGCAAAGGACCGCGCGAACGCGCTTCTGCGGGAGTTGGACGAAGGGTGGCGTCTGAACCCAGATGGCCATCTCGAGCGCGCATATCCCTTTACGAACTTCGCGCAGGCCATGGCTTTCGCCAATCTGCTGGCCGAGGTCGCCGAAACTGAGGGCCATCATCCGGATCTCCACGTCGCGTGGGGTCGGTGCACCGTGGAAATCTGGACACACAAGATCAGCGGACTGACCGAAAGCGACTTCTACTTCGCCGCCAAGGCGGATCGCGCCTACAGCGCTTCCAGCGCAAGTTGACGCACGGCCACACGCTGCCCGCATCACTTCCGCGCGATCGGTTAGCGGTCATCGATTCGCTGCAACCGGCGTTCGACATCGCCGTTCAACGCTGCTTCGACGGGCTGGTCTCCAATTCCGTGCCGAGGGGATTTGATGTCCCCTCAGCACCCGCGCCTAGTCGACGCGACCTTGCTTATTGAAGCTTGATCTCGCCGTCGTAGCCGACGCTGAGTTTCAGCGCTGCGATTTCCAGCGTCACTTTCGCGGCCATGGTCTCGGTGCCGGCGATCACGCCGGCGGCAATGGCCTTCGCCACCGCCTGCTCGATTTCACGCTGCGAATTTACGCCCACCATCTTCAGGAACTTGCGTATGCTGAGGTTGAAGGTTTCTGCATCCATAAAAGTCTCCAATCTGTCGCTGCAGGCAGAATCGTTCCTCGCAGTTGCCGGAACGTTGCCTTCTCATATTCTAGTCCACGCAGCGGCGCGCTTGGCGTCGTCTGCCCCGGCGCGTCGTCGCAATCTGCGGTCACGCAACCGAAAGGCGGCGTCCGCGGGCGCAATCGACTGCCGCTTTGTATCCGGAACACGGGCACAATTCAAACGCTTATCGACGAATATCCCGGCGCGGAACAATCGTTGATGCGCCATGTCTACGTCTATTGAATGGCTACATCTGGATCACGTCCGGGGGAAGGCAGGCCATGGGAATAGACGCCAGCGTCAACCGCGTACAGAAGCAGGAAACGTTCCTGACATCGCTCGTTGCGTTCAGCCGGGAGCACAGGGCTGCGCACTGGACCGGGATGTTCGCCGATTTCCTGCAGACGATAGTCCCCAAAGATCCCATGGGGATTGCGAGAAACAGCCACGAGTACATCTGGGACATGATCCGCTGGGGGGGATGCAGCTACGGGCAAGGTCAATTTCACGGCAAGTTGTTCGAAGATGAGTTGTTCGGAATCGACGACTCGCTCGCGCGACTGGTGGACTATTTCAAGGCCGCCAGTGCCGGCGCCGAAGTCGGACGACGCCTGCTGCTATTGCTTGGTCCGCCGTCCGGCGGCAAATCCACACTGGTTATATTGTTAAAGCGCGGGCTGGAAGAATACAGCCACACCGAGGCCGGCGCCATTTACGGCATCCAGGGCTGTCCGGTGCACGAGTCGCCGCTGCATCTGGTTCCGCACACGCTGCGCGCTGCGTTTCGCGAAACCTACGGCGTCGAGATTAGCGGCGAACTTTGCCCGTTTTGCACCAGTCGCCTCAGCGGCGAATTTGCCGGCGATATCATGCGCATGCCGGTGCAGAGGATATTCGTCTCCGAGGCTGGCCGCGTCGGCGTCGGCACCTACGCGCCGCATGATCCGACCACGGCCGACATCGCCGATCTGGTCGGTTCGGTCGACCTGTCGAAGGTCGCGGAATTCGGGGATGAGGGCGACCCGCGCGCGTGGTCATGGTCGGGCGCCGTGTACGCGGCCAGCCGCGGGTTGCTGGAAATGATAGAGATCCTGAAGGTCAAACGCGAGTTCCTGTACCTGCTGCTCACACTGACCCAGGAAAAGAACGTCAAGGTCTCGCGCTTCCCGCTGATCTACCTCGACGAGACCATCATCGCACACACCAATCTGGCGGAATTCCGCAAATTTCTGCAGGAGGCGGAAAACGAAGCGCTGCTCGACCGTATGGTCATCATTCAGGTGCCCTATGCGCTGTCCTACGTCGATGAGGCACGGATTTACCGCAAACTCACTTCGAGCACTCAGGCTTTCAAGGAAGTCCACCTCGACCCGCATCTGTTGCGCGTGGCTTCCGTGTTCGCCATTCTCACCCGCCTGGGCGAAAGCGAGGACAAGGAGGCGGAACTGACGAAGAAAGTGCGCCTGTTCGCGGGAGAGGACGTCGAAGGCATGTCGCGCGCCGAAGCCGACAAGATCAGGGAAAAGAAGTCTGACGAAGGACTGGCCGGCGTGTCTCCGCGGTTCGTGATCAACGCCCTGTCGAACGCCATCATTCAGTCCGACGTCAACAGCCTGACCAGCATGGATGTGCTGCTCGCGCTCAAGGACGCGATCGAGTCCGACGCGCGCATCGACGCCAAAAAAAAACGCAAGTGGGTCGACTTCCTGGTGATCGCGCGCAAGGACTTCTACAACCGCTGGATCAAGGAGGACGTGCACAAGGCATTGTTCGTCTCGTTCGAGCAGGAAGCACAGGAACTGCTCGGGAAGTATCTCGACGAAGTGGAGTCGACGCTCGACAATCGGCAGGTCCGGGATCCGATAACCAACGAGGATCGCAAACCGGACGAACGATTCATGCGATCAATTGAAGAAAAGATTCAGGTTACCGAATCGGGCAAGCAGTCGTTCCGGCAGGAGGTCGTGCGCAAAGCCATGGTGGCGTACAAGCGCGGTGAGAAGTTCAATCTCGACAGCCATGCGCAGTTGCACGACGCGGTCCAGCAGTACCTGTTCGAACAGCGACGCGACGTACTGCGGCTGGTCAGCTCCGCCACCCGGCCCGACGAGGAAACCCGGCGCAAGATTTCAGCCGTCGAAAAGCGCTTGGTGGACGAATATGGCTACGATGAACACAGCGCGCGCGAAGCTCTCAACTACGTGACGACGCTGCTGGCGCAGGAGTGAGCCTGCCGTGAGCGATCTGTTCGACAGCCGGCGCGTGCCGCGGCCGTCCACGATGGCAGCGGAAATTCCGTGGTATGAGCTGTTCTCGCGCGGCGCACGCGACTGGCTGCGGCACAATGAAAAGGTGCGCGAAACGGTCAAGAGCAGTTTGCCCGATCTGCTGAGCGGGTCGGATTTTCTTACGCGGCCGCATGATCGATCCGTTCTGGTGCCGATACGCATGTTGGAGCACGCCCGTTTCCGCCTGCGCGACACCGACGCCCATCTGGGCGCAGGCCAGGGCAAGGGCGAAGCCGGCGAGACGCTGCGGCCGGCGCAGTGGCCGACGCGGGACGCCGGCGACGGCGGAGGAAGCGAGGACGGCGAATACCAGTTCGTGCTCGAGTTGAAACTGGACGATATCCTCGACTGGCTGTGGGATGAGCTGAAGCTCCCCGATCTGAAGCTCAGACGCGGTTCGACTATGGAACAACCGGATTATGTACGCGAGGGCTGGGACAAGCGCGGGGCGCGTTCGCGCCTGGACCGGCGCCGCACGCTCAAGGAGGCGGTCAAGCGGCGTGCCGTGCAGGAGGACCCGGTGTCTTTCTCCAATGAGGATCTGCGCTTCAGGCAGTTGGTCAGGCGCGCGGCGCCTGCTCTCGACGCCGTGGTGATATTCGCGCTCGACGCGTCCGGAAGCATGGACGAAGCGCTGCGCAAACTGGCGAAGATGTTTTTCTTCTTCGCCCTGCAAGGCATCCGCCGGCAATACGCGAAAGTGGACATGGTGTTCATTGCGCACACCGTCGACGCCTGGGAGTTCCCGGAGGAGCAGTTCTTTCAGGTAAGCGGCGACGGCGGCACGCACGCATCGAGCGCTTTCCGGCTGTGTTCGGAGATACTGAAAACGCGCTACGACCCGGCTCACTGCAATGCCTATCTGTTTTACGCTTCAGACGGCGAGAATGCAACGGCGGATCGCGAAATCGCGGCGAGTGCGCTCGCCGAACTGGCTGCGGTGCTCAATTACGCCGGCTATATAGAAACGGCCAGGCACGCCAAGCGCATGGCCGCCACCGAGATCAGCGAATTGTTCTCCGGCCTCGCGCAACGCGGGTTTGCCGCCGCGGCGATGCCGGTAATCACCCCGGACGACGTGTGGAAGGCGATTCGGCATTTCTTCAATGACCAGGCGCAGGCGGCAGCGTGACCGCAGCGCTCGCGACCGACGTAACCCGCATGGAAGCGCTCGCGCGCGAGTTTGGACTTGATTACTATCCGGTAGACTTCGAGTTCGCCCCCTCGAGCTTCATGCTCGAGATCTCCGTCTACGGATTGCCCGTGCGTATGCCCCATTGGTCGTTCGGGGTACGCTACATCCACCAGATGATCCGCAATTTCATGGGCCATTCGAAGACTTTCGAGGTCATGTTTCCAGGAAATCCAGGCCACGCGTTTCTGGTGGAATCCAATTCGCCTGCCGCCAACCTGCTGGTGATCGCACACGTGCTGGGACACGCCGATTTCGCCAAAAACAATCAGTGTTTCGCGCGCTTCGCCAAAATGACCGGCGGCAACATCGTCGAACATGCGGCGACGCATGCACAACAGATCGACGCCGCGGTGCGCAAGTTCGGCAGCACGCGGGTGGAGGCGGTTTTGGATGCCGCCCTGGCACTCGAGCACAGCATCGACACCGAGCGCGAACTATACCGGCCACGCTACCCCGCCCGGCAACCCGAGTCGGCATCGTGCAGACCGAAGGACAAGTTTCAGGAGCGGTTCCACGATCTTCCGGGCGCGCAGGCAGCGCCGCCCCCACAGCAGCAGCCGACGCGCACGCCCGTGCCGCCGTATCCGGAGTACGACTTGCTTTGGTTCATCGCGCAGTATGGGCACGAGTTGGAGGACTGGGAGCGCGATGTATTTCTCGCGGTGCGCGAGGAGTCGCTGTACTTCTATCCGGTGTTCGCCTGCCAGATCATGAACGAAGGCTGGGCCTCTTATTGGCATGCCCGCCTGTTGCGCGAAGCGGCGTTCGTCCCGCACGAGCTGTACTTGTCGGCAATCAAGATACATTCCGACGTGGTCAGCGCGTACGCGTCGGACGAGCAGACCGCACTCGCCGTCAATCCCTACCACCTAGGATTCCAGATGTGGGAGAACATCATCGACAAGGAGGGTATCGAACGCGCGCGCGCCATCCTGCGCGAGGAGGACGATTTCGGATTCGTCCGCAACTATCTCAACCGCGAACTGGCCGAGAAACTGGGACTGTTAGTCTACGCGGCGCGGCGGGACGGCGAGATTACGGTGAAAAGCCGCGACATCAACGCCGTTCGCGAGGCGATCCTTGCACCCAAGTTCAACTATGGTTCGCCCCGCATTGCCGTATCAGAGGTGTCGGCCGACGGCAGCCTGACCCTGATACACGATCATCACGCCGACGGCCGCGGCCTCGACGTCACGCGCGCCAGGAAGGTAATTGAATACATTCGCCGCGTTTGGCGCCGGCCGATTCACCTGCATACGATAGACGGGGACGGGCGCGCGCTGGAACTGAGTTCGGAGATCGGCTAGGGGACGGCTTTTTCCCGGGCGTCCGCGTTGACTGTCCTGCTGTCTTGCTTCCCCTGTTTCTTCGCGCGCTTGGCTGCCCCCGCGAGGTCCTTCCTGGTTCTTTGTTTTGCGCGCCTGATTTTCAGCATTTGGGAGTGACCCATTGCAACCTCCGGTTTCTACGCAGTTGAACTGCGCTTCAGTTTGATCCGTTTCTTCGTGCTTGGCTATTAAAACAATGACACTGGCACCGCTTGCACCCGAGCTTGCACTCATGAAAGTCGTGCTCAGGGATAGCCGTTCATCCGCCGCCCACAAAGACCCGCTGCAAGACGAACCGGTAGGCGCCGCCTCGAGCATCAAGGCTGCCAACCCGGACTTCGAGCGGACCATATAATCGAAGCTGCAGCTCGCGATGCCGCGCGATTGAATCCTAGTTCTTGAATTGACACGCCAAAACGAACCGCCGTAGCGCGGGCCGGTCGGTGACTGGAGTCCGACGCCGATTGCTGCCCGTGGTTTCAGCTGCAGGCCGGCTTCTGTCCACGGGGTGATAGTTGCAATTAATCAATCAGTTAGAAATGCTGTGCGGCTGAAATTATTTCGCAGATGGCCTTCCTATATCTATGATTTTGCTGTATTATTATCGGCTTTCTGAGCGGATGGCTGGTTGCGGGCACCGGGTTGGCGACGCGTTTCAGTCTAGCCAGTCGTTTTCACCGTGCTGGGATGTTCCCAGGTTCGACATCGGGTTGCACCGGCGTTGGCTCGGCCGGTTTCTTCAAGACGGGAGTTGCCCGGCGTTGACGTTGACGCCTAGCAGACTTGAGAAAACTTCCCTGGCGGCAATATCGTTTTGCCTTCCATGCGGCAATCCTGTGCCACTGGAAGGTATAAGGAGTATTTGAGATGCAAGAAATCATGCAGTATTTGAAAGCGCACGGTGAACTGCTCGATTCCGAGATCGCTTCAGGAACGGGGATCTCGCTGGCAAAAGTGACCCGAAGCGTCTCTGACCTGTCCGCCAGAGGAGAGGTCATCATGTGTCGGCTTACCCGATTCACTGATGGTAAGAAGATCGAAGGCATGCTTTGCCGGGTGTCTGGCTATGTGCCGCCGGCAGCCCCTGGCAGGAAATCCAAAGCGCAGATGTAATCCAACCCGCCTTTTCTCGTCGTTCGGCGGGGGGCCGCATGGCGCCCGCGCGCGGCAGCGTTACAATGCAGCCTGCGCTATCACGATCCCGCTACCGGTAACGAATGATGGACGCCAGACTGAACGAGATTGAGGCAAAAATGAGCCTTGCAGAGGATCTTCTCGATGCGCTCAATCGAACCGTATTTCGTCAGCAGCAGCAAATAGATCGTCTGCAGCAAGACGTGCGTGCCCTGCGCCAGCAGCTGCATGAGACCGCACCGAACGAAATCGCCAGCCCGGGCGATGAAATTCCGCCGCACTTCTGAAATGACCCTACCCAGCAAGCCCGCTCACACGGCCTGCACTGTTCGCGACATCCCGGTAAGCAGTCTGCGACAAGTGGCGCTATAACCAAGGCACAGCAATCATGACCCCACGCGCAGAGCTGGAAGCCGCAGTTGCCAAAGCAGAGGCGGACTGGCGCCGGGCAGGCGAGGACCTGAACCGGGCCGAAGCCGCTCGGGCAAAGGCGCACGCCGACTGGGACAAGGAGGCGGCGGACCGGCGCCGGGCCGACAGCGATCGGCGCGCCGCGTTATAACACGATCAGTCCGCCCGGCTTAGAGCGTGATCCTAGTGCCCAGCAGCTGCAGGAATTGCGCGATCCAAGCCGGGTGCGCCGGCCAAGCCGGCGCGGAAACCAGATTGCCCTCGGTGACAGCGCCGTCGATGGCGATCTCGGCATAGATTCCACCGGCGATTTCCACTTCCGCGCGGCAGGCGGGATAGGCCGAACACTTGCGGCCCTTGAGCACGCCGGCGCCGGCCAGTATCTGCGCACCGTGGCAAATGGCGGCTACCGGTTTGGCACTGCTGAAAAAATGTCGCACGATTTCCAGCACGCGAGGATTCAGCCGCAGGTATTCCGGTGCCCTTCCGCCGGGGATGACCAGCGCGTCGTAGGTCTCGGCCTTGACGTCGGCGAAACTGGCATTAAGCGCGAAATTGTGGCCGCGCTTTTCCGAGTAGGTCTGCTGACCTTCGAAATCGTGAATGGCGGTGGCGATGGATTCGCCTGCCTTCTTTTCCGGACACACGGCATGCACGGTATGGCCGACGGCGAGCAGCGCCTGAAACGGCACCATGATTTCGTAGTCCTCGCCGAAATCGCCGACGAGCATGAGAATGCGTTTAGCTGCCATGAGAATTTCCTCCAAGGTTCGAGTCATAGCGCGGCTCTGCGATCGATTTTGCGCAGCGCGCCAAAACCCATTGTGCGCCTACAACGGTGTCCCGGGTGGTAATCGGTTACCGCGCCCGAAGTCCTACCGGGCGTTGAGCTTGCGGATATATTCGGTCAGGGCGCCGATGCGCGCCTGCACGTAAGCAACGGAATCGCAAGGACCTTCCCTGCAGGCTTCGGCCGCCTTTACCATGTATTTGTCGCCCCAAACGGGCATGCCGGGAGTGCCGTGCAAAATCAGGACATGGGTGCCGTCGATAATCTCGCGCACGCGTTCGGTCGGGAACACGCCGTTGTTTCGCGAGGACAGCAGCGTCAGGTCAGGAATGCGAATTTTGTGGAACTGCGCATAATTTCCGTCACCTTTGCCGTTGGTTTCGTGGCACCTTGCGCAGTTTGTCGTGTACTCGCGCAGGCCGAGGTCGGTGCCCTGCGCGTTTTGCTGCGCGGCACCGATTCGCGTCATGCCCATCAGGGACAGCGCGAGGCACAGTGCCGTGATTGTTGCCGGTGACATGGATGGATTTCCCTCCCTTCTGTTTAGCAGTATCCGGGTAGGTCTCGCAGCCCGTTGCAGCCTGTGGTGCTTGCCTGTACTGGCTTATTGATACAGACATGATCGCGTATCTAACCGCCCCGTGTCAAAGACACAGGCACGCAGCAACGACGCTCACCGCCGTTAGAATGAACCATAGGTGTGCGGCAACACGGCCAAGACATGGAACACAGCATGCATCGCCCGGGCGAGCGATGGGAGGTAATCATTGGCGCTGCGGAAGCAACAGTAGCCCGCGACAAGGCAGAGTCAGCAGGCTGGAATCGGCGCTTACATGCCTGAGCTCGAGTGCGACCCGCTCTGGACTCCGCAGGCTTATCTTAATAGGCCGTTTCAGAATTGGCGCAATAGCCTTTGATCTAAGGAAGCACGACGGGAGGCGCCCCGAAGGTCTCGATCCCGTTTGACGTGAACGTTCCCCACCTCTTCGGGTGGTCCCGACCTTCGGTCTCCCACCTTGAGGGATATCCCCTCGTTTTGTGATAAGCTCTAAGCCTTTGTATCGACTAACGAACCAACCATCTTGCCCTGAGGACTTGTACTCGGCGGCGGCGCCTTCTGCACCGTGGTACTTTTGTCGGGATCCTGGTCGGAACCAGCCTCCTCGCCGTTTCGGATCGCTTCACGGTTCTCCGGTTTGGGCGTGGGCGGCGGTGCGGCCGGACTTGCAACAGAACTGACTGTCATATTCGCGCTCCTGGTAGTCTGGATCGAGGCGGAATTCCGCTATTCCGTCAATAATATCGGCATGCTTTACACAATCTTTAGCGAAAATTCTATCGACAGATTGCCTGGCTACTCGGGCCGTCGCGCGAGCAGAAAGAACAGCGACCCCAGGCCCGCAAGCACCGCAAGCACGGTAAATCCCGCGCGGTAGTTCCCCGTCATATCGGCGAGTACACCGGCTACCATCGGTCCGCCGATCTGGCCGATGACGATGATGAGAGAGGAGAGCCCGAGGATCATCCCGATCGAACGACGGCCGAAGTAGTCGGCTCGAATCGCTTGCATGAACGGGCCACGCAGGCCCCAGGCGCCACCGTGCAGCACCGCAAAGGCCACCAACATAGCCGGGCCGGCGGCAAAAGTGAGCATGAATAGACCCGCCGCATGCATCAACATGCATCCAGCGGCGATGAAACGTTTCTCGAAGCGGTCGCCGATCGTCCAACCGACCAACACGCCGCCTACCTGCGACACGGTCATGAGCGTGATCACCAGCGCCGCCTGCGCGACCGAGTAACCCAATCCTTCCTTCATGTGCGCAATCGCGTGAACGTTCACCGCGTACACGATCAACAGGGCGAAGCCGTGGCCGCAGGAAAGCAACCAGAAGGCGCTTGTACGCAGGGCCTCGCGCGCGCTGAACTCGCGCTGCTCGCGCGCCACCGACCGCTGCTCGTTCGCGGCGGCCGCAGGCAGGCCATCCACGGTTTCGCCCACGTCCTCGGGGCGCCGGCGGAACACCCTCGCGAGCGGCCAGCCCACGAGCATGGCCAGCGCGCCTGAAGCAAACGCCGTGGTACGCCAGCCAAAACTTTGCATCGACCACGCGACCGCAGGCACGACAATGCCCCCGAACGCAAGTCCTAGCGAAAGCGCCGAGAGCGCGCGGGCGCGAAATTTTTCGAACCACAAGATGATCGCCACATTGATCGGAAAAAAGCCGCATAGGCTCGAACCGAGCGCGATCACGACGAACGCGAAATAGAATCCTGCCAGGGAATCGATCTGACTGAGGATCATGAAACCGACGCCGAAGGTGACGATTCCGGCACGTATCATCCCCTGCGGCCCGAAGCGGTCAACGATCCAGCCGAGGACGGGTCCGAGCACTGCCGCCTCCATCGGCTGCAGCGCAGCGGCGCCAGAGAGGGCGGTCTTGCTCCAGCCCAGTTCTTCGGCAAGTACCGCAAAGTAGGCGCCGAAGGCTTGATGCAGCAAAGCGGACTGCAGGAACTGGATGCCGCTGCCGGCGGCGACCATCCGCCAGCCGTAGAAGATTTTCATGAATCGACCCTGGTTTGCCGTGGCGCTGCGGGCTTGGGCGGTCGGGCGGGTGACATTATGGCAAATCTTTTGGGCGTTTGCGCCGCTCATTCGATGCGAGCATGAAACGGCGCAATGCCTGCCCAAATAGCATAGCCGGCGGCGCTGCAAGGTATAATTCACGCCCTGCAACATCTACTTACGCCCAAAGGGATGCATTCCTCACACGCATGTCCGAACTCGACAAACTGAAAATCAACCGCACCGTTTCTCCCATGCGCAGGCGCGGTAGGCGCTGGCCCTGGATCCTGGGCAGTGTCGTCGTGGTCGCAGCCGCAGGGAGTTATTTTTCCGGACGCCTCGGTGGCGCGGTGGCTGTCGAAACGGTGGCGGTGGTCGCCGCCTACCCTTCACAGGCCCTGGCGCAACTCAACGCGACCGGTTATGTCGTGGCACAGCGTAAGGCATCGCTATCCTCCAAAGCGACCGGTCGCCTCGAGTGGCTGGGCGTGTTGGAGGGCAGCCGGGTGAAACAGGGCGAGATCATCGCGCGCCTGGAAAATCGGGATGTCGGCGCGAGCCGCGAACAGACCCAGGCCGGCGTCAGGGTAGCGCTGGCCAATGTCGAACAGGGGCGGGCCGAACTCCTGGATGCCGAGGCGGCACTCAAGCGTTCCCGCGACCTGGTCGAAAAGAAATACATCAGCGAGTCGGCGCATGACGCCGCAGTGGCACGCTTCAACAAGGCGAAAGCCGCCATCAGCAGTCTCGAAGCGTCGGTGGCGGTGGCCCGCGCCAATCTCAAATCAGCCGACGTATCGGTGGATCAGACGGTGATACGCGCGCCCTTCGACGGCATCGTGCTGACCAAGAACGCCAATGTCGGCGACAATATCACGCCGTTTTCCAGCGCCGCCGATTCCAAGGGCGCCGTGGTGACTATCGCCGACATGGAAACGCTGGAAGTGGAGGCCGACGTATCCGAATCCGCCATCGGGCGCATTAAAATAGATCAGCCCTGTGAAATTCAGCTCGACGCGATTCCCGGCGAGCGCTTTGCAGGCATGGTCAGCCGCACCGTGCCGACAGTGGACCGGGCCAAGGCCACGGTGCTGGTCAAGGTGCGCTTTGCCAATCGCGACACGCGCGTGCTGCCGGACATGAGCGCCAAAGTCGCTTTCCTCGAGCGCGAAGTCCGGGCCGATGAGAAAAAGCCGGTGACTGCAGTGCTGCCCGCGGCGATCGTGACGCGCGGCGGCGCATCCCACCTCTACGTATTGCACGACGACCGGGTGGCGCTGACAAAAGTTGAAATCGGCGTCAAGCTGGCCGACCTGGTGGAAGTGCGCGGCGTGAAACCGGGCGAGCGCGTCGCCTTGAAACCGCTGGATAAACTCACCGACGGCGCGCGCGTCAAGTCGGTGCAGAAATAGCGCCTATGAACGAACGCCAGACCGGGAGCGAAACCCTGGTCAGCCTGTGGCGCATCTCCAAGTCCTATCACCGTGGCGATCAGGTGATTCAGGTGCTGAGCGATATCAGTTTCGACATCGCGCGCGGCGAATTCCTGGCACTGATGGGGCCTTCCGGTTCGGGCAAGAGCACGCTGCTCAATCTCATCGCCGGCATCGACAGGCCTGACGCCGGGAAACTGCTGGTCGCAGACACCGATATCGTGCAGCTGGGCGAAGCTGCGCTTGCCGATTGGCGCGCTGGCCATGTCGGCTTCATCTTTCAGTTCTACAATCTGATGCCGGTGCTGACCGCCTATGAGAACGTCGAGCTGCCGCTCGCGCTGACGACGCTTGCGCGCCGCGAGCGGCGCGAACACGCCGAGGCGGCGCTGGAATTGGTGGGACTCGCCGATCGCATGACCCATTATCCGTCCGAATTGTCGGGAGGCCAGCAACAGCGCGTAGCAATCGCGCGCGCCTTCATCACCGATCCCGTGCTGATCGTGGCCGATGAGCCCACTGGGGATCTCGATCGCCATTCCGCGAGCGAAGTGCTGGAGTTGCTGCGCCGGCTTGCCACCGATGTGGGCAAAACCATCATCATGGTGACCCACGACCGCAAGGCGGCCGAAAGCGCGCATGCCATCATGCACCTGGAAAAAGGCGAACTCTCCGCCAGAGAACACCTGCAAGCGCAGACATGAACGCGCTGAAGCTCATCTTGCGCAACGCCCTGCGCCACCGCCTGCGCACCGGGCTCACCGTCGCCGGCTTGCTGGTGGCGGTGCTCGCCTACGGCCTGCTGCAGACAGTGGTGGACGCCTGGTACGCAGGCGCCGCCGCATCGAGCAATGCGCGTCTGGTGACGCGCAATTCCATCTCGCTGGTGTTCTCGCTGCCGGTCAGCTACGAGAACCGCATACGCGGCGTGGACGGCGTCTCCGCCGTCGCCCGCTCCAACTGGTTCGGCGGCATCTACCAGGAACCGAAAAATTTCTTTCCCCAGTTCGCCGTCTCGGATAATTATCTCACCCTGTATCCCGAGTTCATACTGCCCGATGCGCAGCGCGCCGCATTTCTGCGCGATCGCAAGGGGGCACTTATCGGGCGTCAGCTCGCGGATCGCTTTGGCTTCAAGGTCGGCGACGCGCTGCCTTTGCGCGGCACCATCTATCCCGGCACCTGGGAGTTCATCGTGCGCGGAATATTCGATGCCGCCGACGAGACCAAGGTCACCAACCTGATGATGTTTCGCTGGGACTATCTCAACGAAACCCTGCGCAAGAGTGCACCCGTCCGCGCCAACCAGGTCGGTGTCTATGTCCTAAGCGTCGACAATCCGGACCATGCCGCCGCGGTGTCGCTGGCGGTGGACGCGGTATTCAAGAACTCGCTGGCTGAAACCCTGACCGAAACCGAACAAGCGTTTCAGCTCAGTTTCGTTGCCATGTCCAATCAGATCATTGCGGCGATTCGTATTGTCTCCTACGTCGTCATCCTTATCATCATGGCGGTGATGGCCAACACCATGGCCATGAGCGCGCGCGAGCGCACCGCCGAATACGCGACGCTCAAGGCGCTGGGTTTCGGGCCGGGCTTTCTCGCGACGCTGATTTTCGGCGAGTCGCTGGCCATCTGCACGCTCGGTGGCGGCTTCGGCCTCGCGCTTACTTCGCCTGCAGCCGCGGCCTTCAAGTCGCTGGCCGGTGGCATCTTCCCGATATTCGCTGTATCGGCCGAAACCCTGGCAGCGCAAGCGGCCTGCGCCCTCGCGGTAGGCATACTCGCGGCGATCGTGCCGGCGGTGCGCGCGGCGCGGGTACGCGTCGTCGACGGTTTGCGCGCGGTCGGATGAGCTCGCAAATCACGATAGGCGAGATATGATTCCGCTGAACTACGTCGCCCGCAACCTGTGGAAGCGCCGCCTGACCACCACGCTTACCGCCGGCGGTCTGGCCTTGGTGGTGTTCGTGTTCGCGACGGTGCTTATGCTCGATGCCGGCCTGAAGCGAACGCTGGTGACCACCGGCGAATACGACAACGTGGTGGTGATCCGCAAAGGTTCGGACACCGAGATTCAGAGCAGTATTTCGCGAGCACAGGCCAATGTCATCGAAATGAACGCCGCTGTTGCGCTGGGTCCGGATGGACTCCCGCGCGCCGCCAAGGAGACCGTGGTGCTGATCTCGCTCAATCGCAGCGGGTCGGAGCAGGCGTCTAACGTGATCATCCGCGGCACCTCGTCCGCGGGGCTGCAGTTGCGCCCACAGGTAAGAATGCTCGAAGGCAGGCTATTCCGATCCGGCTCGTCCGAGATCATCGTCGGCAGCAACATCGCCAAAGGCTACGATGGCACGCGTATCGGCGAACGCTTGCGCTTTGCGCAGCGCGAATGGACCATCGTCGGCACTTTCGACGCCGGCGCGAGCGGCTTCGATTCGGAAGTCTGGGGCGATGCCGATCAGCTCATGCAATCGTTTCGCCGCATCAGCTATTCGGCCATGGTGCTGAAACTCGCAGACCGCGATGCGCTCGAACGCTTTCGCTCGGAAATCGACGCGGATCCCCGCTTTTCCGGCGAGGCGAAGCGCGAACAGGTGTTCTACAGCGATCAGTCGAAGGCTCTGTCCACCTTCCTCAGCATTCTCGGGCTGACGCTCACCGCCATTTTTTCCATAGGCGCGACCATCGGCGCGATGATTACCATGTACGCGTCGGTATCCAACCGCGTGGCTGAAATCGGCACCTTGCGCGCGCTCGGCTTTCGCAGCGGCAGCGTACTTGTCGCATTCCTGTTCGAGGCCCTGCTGCTCGGCTTGGTCGGCGGTGTCATCGGACTGGCCGGCGCTTCGGTGATGCAGTTGATATCGTTCTCGACGACCAATTTTCAAACATTTTCGGACCTGTCATTTCACTTTCTGCTGACCCCCGAAATCGCGGCGTGGACGCTCTTGTTCGCGCTGCTGATGGGATTGCTAGGGGGCTTCCTGCCGGCGGTGCGGGCGGCGCGCCTCAATATCGTGGATGCACTACGCGCAGGCTGACGCGCGCCTGAAATTAGTTGGATGGTGAGTTTGCTTGGGAATAGATTTCAAAGCTGGTCCCAATAGCTTAGGATCCGCTCTCGCAGGCGCGCATCCGGGATGCGTCCGCGCGCGGCGTTCAGGTTGTCGAGCGCGTATTCTGGACTATCGGTACCGGGGATGACCGCAGTGACCGCCGGATGCGCCAGCACGAACTTGAGGAACAATTGCGCCCAACTGGTGCAGTCGATCTCCGCCGCCCACGGCGGCAGCGGCCGGCCGCGCGCCTTGGCGAACAAGCGTCCGCGGCCAAACGGAAGATTGATCAGAACCGCCATACCGCGGTCGCGCGCCAGCGGCAAAATGCGCTCTTCCGCCTTTCGATTGTCGAGCGCATAGTCGATCTGGATGAAATCCAGCTTTTCGCGGCGCATGATGCGCTCGTACTCCTCGTAAGTATTCTGAAACGAAGTCGTGATGCCGCTATAGCGCACTTTGCCTTCGTCCATCAGGCGGCGGATTGTGCGCAGGTGAACGTCGGTGTCGCGTAGGTTGTGCACCTGCAGCAGATCGATCCGCGCGGTGCCCAGATCGCGCAGCGATCCGGCAAAGCTGTCGATTCCCGCTTGCTCGCCGGTGGTGCTGATTTTGGTTGCGATAAACGCCTTTTCGCGCTGACCGATGCGGCGGAATATTTCTCCCAAGGTCTTCTCGGCGCGGCCGTAGGTCGGCGAAGTGTCGATTGCGGCGCCCCCTTGCGCAAGAAATGCGCGCAAGGTTTCTGTCAAAGTGGGAAATTTCGAATCGGCGATGTCAAGATCAAATACGATCGCGGTACCGACACCGATCACCGGCAGCATTTGACCGGACGAAGGAATCGGTCGCCGCAGCACCGGTGTCTGCCCGGATTCTCCAGCAGCGCCGAGCGCGAGCGTCGCCGGACCGAGAACGCTGCCGGCCGCGCACACGCCCGCGAAGCGCGCCGTGAGCCGCAGGAATTCGGCGCGTGTCATCGCATTAGCTGGCGAGACTGAGTGCTTGGCACCATCAGCCTGATTCATGACTATCCTCCATGCAAATCGAAATGCTTCAGGGTTTACCCCCGGGGTCACTGCATTGTGCGTCGCAATGCCTTCTCCGAATCGCGCGCGCATCGGGAACCGTAGGAACGAACTACATAATTACCCGCTGCTCAATAAGTAATCGTACCCAGCTTTTCTTGAAATCTTCCGAAGCATGCGACATTTTTTGCCAAAAATGTCCACAAGCTTATCCACAGAAACTGTGGATAGTTTATTTCTTGTGCTCTTCCAGCCACAGCTGCGCGCGCTTTTTTGCCTCCGCGATCTGCTCTGGTTTCATCAAGCGCTCCACCAGGATGCGATTCTTTCGCGACCGATCTTCCCCGCTGGCTGCCGCAATGTTCCACCATTTGTGCGCCTCGATGTAGTCCATCGCCACTCCTTCTTGCCCGGTTTCGTAGATACGCCCCAGGTCGAATTGCGCCAGTGGATCGCCCTGTTCCGCAGCTTTCCGATACCAGTGCACGGCCTGTTTGTAATCCACGGCAACGCCTTGTCCCGTCTCGTACATGAGACCCAGGGCTGATTGCGCCCAGGCGTGCCCCTGCTCGCCAGCTTTCTGGTACCAGGATGCCGCCTGCTTGGTGTCCTGCTCAACACCCTGCCCCGTCTGATACATGCGCCCCATGTTGAATTGGGCCTCCACCAGGCCCTGGGCTGCCGCTTTCTCATACCAGGACACGGCCTGCTTGAGGTCCGGCAAGATGCCCTGCCCCTTCTCGTACATGGAGCCGAGATTGATTTGCGCTGCGGCATACCCCTGATCCGCCGCTTTCTGATACCAAAAAAATGCCTGCTTAGGGTCCTGCGCGACACCTTCGCCTTTCTCGAGCATGAAACCCAAGGTGAATTGTGCGGGCGCGCTGCCTTGCGCCGCCGCTTTTTTCCAAAACGTTATCGCCCGTGCGTAGTCCTTGCTCTGATAGGCTTTCAAGCCATCCTCGAAGTCACCTGCATAACCCGGAACGGCCACCAAAACCAGGACCACCGCAATCGCTGTCAATACCCTCATCCCAATCCCCTTTTGCATACATGCTTCGCCGTCAATCTGCGCACGCGATTATCTCTTACAATAGCAGCGGCCGGCACCGTTGCCGCCGCACCGCGAGGCGCGCCCCGTTCGCTCAATATTCTCGGTTTCGTTGCACCAGAACCTAAAGGAATAATTATGGCAATTTCCATGTACCAGGCATCCGTTCCCGTTTTCGTCAAGACGCTGACCAATCTTGGAGCCATTCTGGACAAAGGCGCGGCCTTTGCCGCAGCCAAAAAGGTCGATCCTTCAGTACTGCTGGCGTATCGCCTGGCGCCCGACATGCTCAGTCTGACGCGCCAGGTACAAATCGCCGCGGACCACGCGAAACGGGCACCTGCCAGGCTCGCCGGAATGGAGGCGCCAGTATACGAGGACAAGGAAGCGAGCTTCGCCGACCTCAAAGCCCGGATCGACAAGACCATCGCCTACATCCAGACCCTGAACCCAGGACAAATCGACGGCTCGGAGATGCGCGACATCACCTTGAAAATCGGCGGCAGCAGCCAGACCCTTAACGGCCAAGCGTACCTGCTGCACAATGCGCTGCCGAATTTCTTCTTTCACGTCACCACCGCATACGCCATTTTGCGCCACTGCGGAGTGGAGATCGGAAAGAAGGATTTTATCGGCTAGCCTGCAGGCATTCCGGCGACCACGCTCAACATCCCCAGGGACCCGGCTTCGTATCCGTCCACGGCGAATCGCATCGTTTCGCCTTCGGCTTGCAGCGCGGCAATGTAGAGCAGCGGCAAGTAATGCTCGGGCGTGGGCACCGACAGGCGGGCGTCCTCGCCCGCGCGCTCGAATTCGACCAGCGCTCGGTGATCGCCGGAGGCGAGCGCGGTACGCACCATCTCGTTGAACCGCTGCGCCCAATCGAACGCGGGCGCACCGTCAGAACGACGCATCAGCATCAGGTTATGCACCACATTGCCGCTACCGATGATCAGGACATCTTCATCGCGCAGCGGCGCCAGTCGTTTGGCGAGATCGTAATGAAACGAAGCCGGCTTGGTGCCGTCCATACTCAATTGCACCACAGGAATATCGGCATCCGGATACGCGTGCACCAGCACCGACCAGGTGCCGTGGTCCAAGCCCCAGTTCTGCTCCAAACGGACTTCTACCGGCATTAGCAGTTCGCGCACGCGCGCCGCAAGGGCCGGATCGCCGGGTGCAGGATATTGCACTTCGAACAATGCCTGCGGAAAACCGCTGAAATCGTGGATGGTTTTCGGCCTTTCCATCGCTGTTACCGCAGTGCCGCGCGTGAACCAATGCGCTGAAATGGCAAGGATCGCCTTCGGTTCAGGCGCGCCGGATCCGAGCCTGCGCCAGGCTTCGGTGTACTGGTTGCTGGTCAGCGTGTTCATCGGGCTGCCATGGCCGAAGAAGATGACGGGCATGCGCGGCCTGGGTGCGGTGCTCATGAAGTTTTTCCTTCAGTTTGCACATGGATACTGCCCGTCGCCAGAGCAATCTCGCGCAGAAAGCTCAACAAGCCGGCGATCAAAGCAAACATGGCGGCGACAAACATCAGCGCGATGATTTGCGATACGCCCACGTGCAGCATGGATCCGATGAACAGCGTCGCCACCACGATGCATATGCACAGTGCGCCCACCGTGCACAGGCTGATCGCCCAATGGATCAAGCGCGCGCGCCGCGACAGAATCGACATTTCGATTTCCGCAAGTTTGGCCGCGTCCGCTTCAGCCTTGGGCTTGCCATGCTCCAGAAAGCGGTAGCGATCGACGATGCGGCCCAAACGGTTGATCAGCACCGCCAATATCGCTCCTACGCCTGACAGCAGGAACACCGGCGCAACCGCCAGTTGGATGACATGTGAAACGGTTGTAATGCTGGAGATGGATTCCATTGCCTATCCTCGCAGTAATATCACGCAAAACCATTTCGGGCTTGAGGGCGCCGCGGCCATGCCGGTGCCGCAGCCTGCGTCCGCGCTAGCCCCTACAGTAAGACCGTGTCCGACTCGGCCCGGCGCTCCTGGGCGCGCCCGAGCGCGAGCGCCAGAACCAGCCATAGGCCCGCGAGCGGCACCGTAGCCAGCGAGATCGTCGATAGTTCCATCCCGGCCCCGCGCAGCGCTGCGAACAGCCAGCCGCTGAAGGCATCGGCGCCGCGAAACACGACGATATCGATCACGTTCTTCGCTTTGTACTTTTCCTCGCGTTCCAGCACCGTAAACAGGATTTCGCGCGCCGGATTGGAAATAGCGAAATTGATCGTCCGCTGGATTGCCTGAAATGCGACGACCACCAGCAGCATCGGCGAAACAGCCAGCACCACGAAACCAAGCGCGAATACCAATGGCAGCACCGCAGCGGCCGGGCCGACGCCGAGGCGGGCAATCAAGCGGCCGGTGGCCAAAAATTGAACAGTGATCGTCAGAATCCCTATGGCCAGATCGATGCTGGCGAAAATGCGAGTGCGCACGGCTGGATCGTCGGATGCGGCGGCGACGATATTCGCCTGCTGAAAATAGAGAAATGTCCCGGCCAGCGACAGCAAGGTCACCCACAATGCGATGCCGGCGAGATAGGGCGAGCGCAGCAGAATCGCAATCCCGGCAAGCCAGCCGCCGCCGATGGCCGCAGTTTCAGGTTTCTGCTCGATCGCCGGCGGCTCCTCGGCCCCGGCCCCAGTCCGATCGCCGCGCACTCCCGCCATCTCGAGCCGCTGCGCGCACAACACCGCCAACTCCAGAAACAGCGCCGCGACGATGAGCAGATTGACCGGGCCCAGCGGCGCCGCGAGTCCCACCGTCAGCGCCGGCCCGAGCAACGCACCTGCGGAACCGCCGGCAGCGATGAAACCGAACAGCCGTTTGCCTTGTTCGCTCGCGTACAGGTCGGCCATGAACGACCAGAACACGGATACCGCAAACAGGTTGAAGACGCTGATCCAAACGAAGAACACGCGCGCGACCTGCACCTTGCCGACATCCAAAGTCAGCAGCAGCCAGAAGATGGCGATGTTGGCGACGAAAAAATGATAGACGAGGGGAATGAAGCGCCGGCGCGGCAAGCGTGCGACCACCCCGCCGAACACCGGCACGGCGGCCAGCATCGCGACAAACGTCGCCGTAAACAGCCACTGCAGGTTGCGCACCCCGCCCGCAATGCCCATTTCGTCGCGCAGCGGCCGCAGCACGTAGTAGCCGGCGAGCAGGCAGAAGAAATACGCGAACGACCAAAGCAGCGCCTTCTGCTCGGACGGGCGCACCGCAACCACGCGTCCCAGCCAGTGGCCGGCAGTCGCTTGGTTCATCGTCGGCCCGTCGGCATCGATCGGACTGTGGTATTGCGCTGGGAAGACGTAATGAGAGAGTTAAGACCTGATGCCGAGTATCTGGCGTACCTCTGCCGCAGTCCTTGGCTTGCCGAAAATCGGCGTGCCGTAGTCGAAATCCTTGGCTCGGTCGAGGCCCCCGACCACCACCGGCTCGAAGCCGGCATCCTCAACCAGGCGCACGGCGATCTGCAGCGCCGCGGCATCGTCGGCGGCCAACGGGATGCCGAGACGCTCTCCAGCACGATGCGCCTCGCTTTTCAGATAGCTGTAGCCGGTGCAGTTGAAGGCGCGTACGATGCGCGCCCCGGAAAGAAACTGGGGCGATGCGACTCCGGTCCCTTTCGCCCTCGCTTCGTTAGCCATGTCGCCATCGCGACCGGGTACCGGATTGCAGGCATCGAGCGCGACTTTGCCCTTGATGGCATCGGCGAGATCCCGCCCAAGTTGCGGCAGGGCGGCGTAAGGCACGGCGAAGAACAGTACTTGACCAAATACGGCCGCCTCTCGCGTCGTTCCCGCGCGCGCGCCGGCACCGACGCTTGCCGCGAGCGCCTTGTCATGTTCGATGTCCAGCGAGGAAAACATCACTTCGTGCCCGGCCCGCGCCCAAAGCTCGCCGACCGTGCCACCGACCTTGCCCGAACCGATGACCCCGATTTTCCACTTCTTCCCTGCGACGTCAGCGGCGCGCAGCACCAGCGGCAATCCGCCCAGCGCGAGGCCGACCATTGCGGTGCCGCTGGTTTGGAGAAAGCGGCGGCGGCGCAGTCTGATGGCGTCATGATTGGTAGTCATCGGAGATCTCCCGAATAGAGTGGTTCGTGCTATAAAGAAGCGCCTAGCCTTGTATCAAAATGCAATTTCAGAATGGCCTAAGTGGCTGCCGACCCAGCGAAGCATGAACGGTCGGTTGTCGCTGATTTTGAACCTTGGCTCGAGGCTATTGTAGGAGATATCCGCCGTTTTCTCCTAGCGGCGCCAAATTTTCGGCAACACCAAATCCGCCGGTAAAGCCCGATGCATCGTGCAGCCACCACAACCTTCCCAGATGGAATTGCGCGTTCGATTTCGCGCGAACAGATGGCCCTGTTGCCCATCCGCCGTTACGAAGGCGACGTGCACCTGGTGGTTACGCCTGAGGACCTGCGGCAAGCGCTGCTTGATATCCGGCAGGAACGCATCATCGGCTTCGACACCGAGACGCGGCCTGCGTTCCAGAAGGGCGAAAGTCATTTGCCCTGCCTGGTGCAGGTAGCCACGGCGCGCAGGGTGCATCTGTTTTCCCTGCGCCACGCCGATGTCTACCCGCTGCTCGCCGAAGTGTTGACGGACCCGCACGCGGTCAAGGTTGGCGTCGCGCTCGCAAACGACTTGCGCGCGCTCAGGCAGGTGTTTGCGTTCGCGGAACAGAACGTGCTCGACCTGGGCAAGGTCGCAAGGCGATTCGGTCTCTCGCAGACCGGTTTGCGCAACCTCTGCGGCATCTTCCTCGGCTTCCGGGTGCCGAAAGGTGCAAGTACTTCAAATTGGGCCGCGCCGCGCTTGTCGACAGCGCAGATCACTTATGCCGCGACCGATGCGTGGGCCTGCCGCGAATTGCTCCTGCGATTCCAGAACCTGGGGCTGGTGCAAACGCAACAGTTCGGCGCAGTCGGCGGAGGCGACGATACCAGCGTCCGATAACATCGACAGTCCTTGCGTCCGACACCGTCCGAGCGGTATGTTCCGGTTATAATTCAATAACCTTACCCGGGCCCCCGGTTCCCTTTGGGGCTGCCTATCCTAGCGAAAAGGAAATTTCCGATGAATGTTATTTGGCGCTTTTACATGGATGCCGGCCAGCGCTGGAATTGGCAACAGATTGGCGCCGGCCAGGCGGTGGTAGCGGAATCGTCCAAGGGCTACGGCGACTACGAAGCCTGCCTGGCCAACGCAAGAGACCGGGGCTACGTGTTCCTACCGGCCCAGACCAAACAAGCGCCGGGGCGTTAGCAGGGTGTTGAAACAGGGGGAACACCCCCTTTGGGATCCCCCATTTCGGAGGCTGCCGAAGTCAGTACTCCGCCCTCAATGGACGGCGCGGCCCGATTCGAATTCACTGCTCCAACACATAGGACCCGGGTGCATCGGCGAGTTTCGGATGTTTGGGCGTGGATGTAGCCGGCGGTTTCACCATGGGACCGCACTGTGGCCGCAGCCACGCGACCCAATCGTCCCACCAGCTGCCTTCATGTTGCTCGGCCTCGCCGCGCCATCCGTCAGCGCTATGGCGACGGTGCGCAGCTGCGACCCAGTACTTGCGCTTGGGCGGCGCTACCGGCGGATTGACGATGCCCAGAATGTGGCCCGAACTCGACAACACGTAGCGTTTCGGCCCTTGCACCCATTGGTTAATGCGGAACGTCTGCCGCCACGGAGCCACGTGGTCGTCGTCCGCTGAAACTGCGTACAGCGGTTGCCGGATGCGCTTGAGCGAGATCGGTTCGCCGGCAATGGTGAGCGAATCCGGTTTGACCAGCCGATTGTTCAGATACATCTCGCGCAGATAGAACTCGTGCATGGCGGCCGGCATGCGCGTGGTGTCCATGTTCCAGTACAGCACGTCGAACGGCGGCGGCCGCTCGCCGTACAACCAGCCGTGCACCACGTAGTGCCAGATCAGACTGTTGGAGCGCATGAGGCGAAAGCTCGCGGCCATATCCCTGCCCTCGAGATAGCCCTTCTTGCGCATGTTGGCGCAAATCCAGTTAACCGTCACTTCATCGAGGAACACCTCGATATCGCCCGGAGACTGGAAATCGGTCAGGGTGGTGAACAGAGTAAGGTGGGCGACAGGCACGTCTGCCTCGCGCGCATGGCGCCGGTTGAGCCAGGCCATGTAGGTCGACACCAGCGTGCCGCCGATGCAATAGCCGACGAGGTGCACGCGCGGCGCGCCGGTGATTTCGCGCGCCACGTTCACCGCGGCATCGACGCCGTCGGTAAGGTAGTCGTCGAACGTTACATCGGCCATGTCGGCGGTCGGATTCTTCCAGCTGACGATGAACACATCCAATCCCTGCGTGAGCAGGAATTGCACCATGCTCTTCTTCGGCGTGAGATCGAGCACGTAAAACTTGTTAATCCATGGCGTCACGATGACGATCGGCGTCCGGCATACTTTGGACGCCGTGGGCAGGTAGTGAATCAGTTCGAACAGCCGGTTGCGAAACACCACCTCGCCCGGTGTGGTCGCAAGATTGGTGCCAACCTTGAAATCCTCCGGGCTGGTCATGCGCACCGTACCGGCCTGAAGGTCCTCCAGCATCACCTTCATGCCCTCGGACAAGCTCCGACCCTTGGTCTGCATAGCCTTGCGCATGGCGACCGGGTTGGTCAGGAGGAAATTGGTGGGTGCAACGCTATTCAGCCATTTGCGCCACCAGAATGCGGCGCGACGGCGCTCTTTGGGTGCCAGTCCGGGCGCCTGGAACAGTGCGTCCTGGATATTGCGCGTATAGAACAGATACCACTGCTTGAACAGATCCCATTCCGGCGACTGCGTCCACACCGGGTCCGAAAATCGCAGGTCGTCGGCATTCGGCAGTACCCGATCGTCTTCCATGCCGCCGGAGAACCGGCGCGCGGCGTGCGCCTGCAGGGCCAGATACTCTTCGGTGGTGCGCGCCATCCATCGCGCCAGTTTCTGCGGGTGCGCCAGCCAGGCAGCATGTGCGTTGGTGATCGGCGCAAACATGCCGATCGGATCGATCAGCGCTTCCTGCGCTTCGAATAGGCGCTGCCACTGCCTCCAGGCACTCTCCGGATCCAGCGCGAGCATGCCGGATTCGAGTTTCAGGTCTCTGGCGTTCATGGGGCCAAGCTACACCCGCTAGCGCGCGAGGCGCTTGAGATTAGTCAAACCCGGATCAGCTATGCGGTGAGATCAGCGATGGCGGATGAAATCCAATTGTCCGTCATATGAATATTGCAGTCGGCAGACGCAGTTTATGGTCGCGCGGGCGACTGCAAGCGGCGTGGCGAAACACGGCCTAAGCCTCAATCGCAATCCACGGGAGTTACGCTTCGACGCAGCGGGAGCTGAAGGCATTACGAGGACCGTCGCAACACCTTGAAAATTGGGGTGGCCGATGGGACTCGAACCCACGACGACTGGAATCACAATCCAGGACTCTACCAACTGAGCTACGGCCACCATTGAAAGACTTTGGCGTGCCCGGCGGGAATCGAACCCACAACCCCCAGCTTAGAAGGCTGGTGCTCTATCCGGTTGAGCTACGGGCACCTCCTTCGGGCTTACGCACGACATACCCGCACCAGGCGTAGCAGCGGGCAAACAATTGGTCGGGGTGGAGAGATTTGAACTCCCGACATCCTGCTCCCAAAGCAGGCGCGCTACCAGGCTACGCTACACCCCGAGCGGTCGCGTATGATACTCTGGACCCAGGTGACGGTCAACGCGGAATCCATGGAAAAGAATCTAGAACGCAGTGGCGCAACGGCGCAAAAAATAATACACTTGCCCCCCGCTTGTATTTCTGATATTAAAGCGCCTTCGTTTTTTCAACTGAGAGTGGTTTGATATGCCCGCAGAACAACTGTTACGTCAGAAGACCGTCCCTCCCTATGTCGCGAAAAAAGGCGAGGAGTACATGAACAAGAAGCAATTGGCGCATTTCCGCAACATCCTGGAATCGCTCAAGGTCGAGTTGTCGCAGGATATCGATCGCACCGTCCACACCATGCAGGACGAAGCCACGGTGTTTGCCGACCCCAACGACCGCGCCAGCCAGGAATCGGACATGGCGCTCGAATTGCGCAACCGCGACCGCGAACGCAAGTTGATCAAGAAGATCGAGGAAACCATCGCCAAGATCGAAAGCCAGGACTACGGCTATTGCGAAAGCTGTGGCGTCGAAATCGGCCTGAAGCGCCTGGAAGCGCGCCCCACGGCGACGCTATGCATAGACTGCAAGACACTGGACGAACTTAGGGAAAAGCAACTGGCGAAGTAGCACTTCGCCAGTTGCTTTCAGTGAAGACTAAACTGCCGCGCAGCGGCAGCTTACGTCGAAACTAAAAGCAAGAAACGGCGGCTCGATGCCGCCGTTTTTTATGGTCGAGATTGCAGGCCGTGGCGGAAACCGGAGCCCGATAGAAAAAGGACGCCGAGGCGTCCTTTTTTTTCGGGTATATCTGTGTCAGCTAGGCTGGGCCGGCGTTTCAGCCGCAGCAGCCTCTACCGCCTTCATCGACAGGCGCAGGCGGCCCTTGTCGTCGGCTTCCAGCACCTTGACCTTCACCAACTGCCCTTCCTTCAAGTGATCGGCAACGCTGGCTACACGCTGTTGGCTGATCTGCGAGATGTGCAACAGACCGTCCTTGCCCGGCAGAACGCTGACAATGGCACCGAAGTCGAGCAGTTTCAGCACCGTGCCGTCATAGACTTTGCCCACTTCCACGTCGGCGGTAATCGCCTCGATGCGCTTGCGGGCCAATTCACCGCCCTCGGCGCTGATGCAGGCGATGCTGACGGTGCCATCGTCCTCGATGTCGATCGTGGTGCCGGTCTCCTCGGTCAGCGCGCGAATCACCGCACCGCCTTTGCCGATGACGTCGCGAATCTTGTCCGGATTGATCTTGATCTTGATGATGCGCGGCGCAAAGCTTGAAATATCCGAGCGCGACGAAGGCAGTACAGCCATCATTTTCTCCAGAATCACCATGCGTCCTTCGCGCGCCTGCGACAGCGCGACTTGCATGATTTCCTTGGTGATACCTTCGATCTTGATGTCCATCTGCAGTGCAGTCACGCCGTTATCGGTGCCGGCCACCTTGAAATCCATATCGCCGAGATGATCTTCGTCGCCTAGGATGTCGGTGAGTACGGCAAAGCGGTTGTCTTCCTTGATCAGGCCCATGGCGATACCGGCCACATGCGCCTTCATCGGCACGCCCGCGTCCATCAGCGCCAGGCTGCCGCCGCACACCGATGCCATGGAACTCGAGCCGTTGGACTCGGTGATTTCGGACACCACGCGCATGCTGTAGCCGAATTCCTCCACCGAAGGCAGAGTCGCCAGCAGCGCGCGCTTGGCCAGGCGGCCGTGACCGATCTCGCGCCGCTTGGGCGTGCCGACGCGGCCAGTTTCGCCGGTGGCATACGGGGGAAAGTTGTAATGCAGCATGAAGCGGTCTTTGTACTCGCCCATCAGCGCATCGATGATTTGCGAGTCTCGCGCCGTTCCCAGCGTCGCCACTACGATGGCCTGGGTCTCGCCGCGCGTGAACAGTGCAGAACCGTGCGCACGCGGCAACACACCGAGGCGAATGGTGATCGGGCGCACGGTACGCGTGTCGCGTCCATCGATGCGCGGTTCGCCGTCCAGGATCTGGTTGCGAACGATCTTCGATTCCAGCGCGAAGCAGATTTCCTTGGCGGCATTCGCGTCCGGTCCGCCTTCGGCGCCGACTCCGATTTCCGCGAACACGCGCTTCCAGATGGCATCGATAGCATGCGAGCGCGCCTGCTTTTCCTTCACCTGGAATGCTGCGCGAAGATCGGCTTCGGCCAGCGCGGCGACGCGCGCGACCAGGGTTTCGTCCTTGACCGGCGGCGTCCAGTCCCACATCGGCTTGGCTGCGACATCAGCGAGTTCGTTGATCGCCTTGATCGCGGCCTGCATCTGCTGGTGGCCGAACATCACCGCCCCCAGCATCACCTCCTCGGACAACTCCTGCGCTTCCGATTCCACCATCAACACGGCGTGCTCGGTGCCGGCCACGACCAGATTGAGCTTGGAATCCTTGAGCTGGGTGGCGGTAGGATTGAGAAGATACTGGCCGTTGGCGTAACCGACGCGCGCGGCGGCTGTCGGACCGTTGAACGGGATGCCCGACAAGGTCAATGCCGCCGAAACACCGATCAGGGCGGCGATGTCCGGATCCACTTCCGGATTGACCGACATGACGGTCGCGACCACCTGAACTTCGTTGTAGAACCCGTCTGGAAACAGCGGGCGGATCGGGCGATCGATCAAACGCGAAGTCAGGATTTCCTTTTCGGAAGGCCTGCCTTCGCGCTTGAAAAACCCGCCGGGGATCTTGCCTGCAGCGTAAGTCTTCTCGATGTAATCGACGGTGAGCGGAAAGAAATCCTGGCCGGACTTTGCCTGCTTGGAACCGACCACCGAGCACAACACCACGGTGTCATCCATATTGACAATAACCGCCCCGCCGGCCTGGCGTGCGATTTCGCCGGTTTCGAGAGTAACTTGGTGGGCACCGTAGGCGAACGTTTTTTTAATCGGATTCAAGGTAAGGTCCTTTGAGTGGCGGCGCGCAACGCGCCATCGGTCAATCGGTCATAGAAGAAGGGAATTGGGCCGCATCCGCAACCGCGATCAGCCCGCAAAAAAGCAAAACGCCCGTCTGGTTATGGACGGGCGTCGGGGTTACTTGCGCAGGCCCAGCCGCTCGATCAGGCTGCGGTACATGTCCGCGTTTTTGCGCTTCAGGTAATCCAGCAGTTTGCGCCGCTGGCTGACCATGCGCAGCAGACCGCGACGGGAATGGTGATCCTTGACGTGAGTCTTGAAATGGCCGGTCAGTTCGTTAATGCGCGTTGTCAGCAGCGCAACCTGGACTTCCGGGGAACCGGTGTCGCCTTTGGCGCGCTGGTAATCGTTCATAATTTGCGCTTTGTGCGCAGTGGTGAATGGCATACTGATACTCTCCTGGGTCTCTTGGCCGTCGTCATCGCTGCGTCGCTGCAGCAAAGGCGCGGATTTTACACCAAAAACGAGTGGTTTTTCAAGGGTTTTCCCCGATCTTTTGGATCTCTTTGAGCTGTGCTGGCTCAGCCGCGTCGTTGGCGACGACGCGTTTGGGCGAAATGGTCCCGTCTGCGTGCGCCTCGCCCACACCCAGCAAGGCTCCGTCCGCGCCGTACACGCGCACTCGTGCCTGCGGCAGCAATCCATTCCATTGCACCGTCTGCCCGCGCACGAACCGGGCCTCCTGTTCGAACTTCAACCACACTTCTGGCAGGCTCTGCAGCAGCGCATCCACCGGCAACAAGCAGCTATCGCGTTCGTCCGCCGGCATCGCCTGCAGGCGTTCCAGGGTACGCGCGCAGTCCAGACCAAAGCGACCGACCGCGGTGCGGCGCAATGCCGCAAGGTGGCCGCCACAGCCAAGCATTTCGCCCAAGTCGTGTGCAATCGAGCGGATATAGGTACCCTTGCTGCAGGTGATGGACAACGCCAGATTTTCGCCCTCGAACCATTGCAGGGTGAGCGCGTGTATCGTCACCTGGCGCGGCGCGCGTTCGATTTCGATGCCGGCGCGGGCGTAGACATAGAGCGGCTTGCCCGCATGCTTGAGGGCGGAGTAGATCGGGGGGGTTTGCAGGATGCTACCGCGGAATTTCGTCAGGGCAGCGGCAAGTTGCTCCGGGGTGACGTGCACTGCGCGGGTGGCGACAACTTCGCCTTCGGCATCGGCGGTCGCCGTGCTGACGCCCAGTCGGATTTCGGCCGCATAAGTCTTGTCTGCCTCGAGCAGATCGGAGGAAAACTTGGTGGCCTCCCCGAACAGCACTGGCAGGAGGCCCGTGGCAAGTGGGTCCAGCGTTCCGGCATGACCCGCCTTGGCCGCCTGATACAGGCGCTTCGCCTGCTGCAGCGCGGCGTTAGAACTCGCACCGCGCGCCTTGTCCAGCATCAGTACGCCGTTCAGGCGGCGCTTCACGCGGGGTGTGGTCACTACGAGCGCGGTTCCTTGCTGTCGGCAACGGCTTCGTCGATCAGTCGCGACAATTCAAAGCCGCGTTCGACCGAGGCGTCGTAGATGAAATGCAGTTGCGGTATCGAGTGCAGCTTGATCCGGCGCGCGATCTGGCTGCGCAGGAATCCGCCGGCCTGCTTCAGCCCCACTTCGGTTTCGGCGCGTTGCTCGGGGCTGCCCATCAGAGTATAGAATACCTTGGCGTGCGAATAATCCGCGGTCACCTCCACGCCGGTAAGCGTGATCATGGCGACGCGCGGGTCTTTTAGCTCAGTGCGTAGGATTTCGGCCAGTTCACGCTGAATCTGGTCGGCGACGCGCAAACTGCGGGCAGGGCCTTTGGGCATAGGGCAACCTCGTGCTCTGGCAGGCGTGCAAGCCGCCGCCAACTTGCGCAAGACGGGCTCGGAGGCCCGCCTTAAAGCGTCCTTGCGACTTCCAGCACTTCGTACGCCTCGAGCTGGTCGCCTTCCTTGACTTCGTTGAAATTCTTGAGCGACAGGCCGCACTCGAATCCCGCCTTCACTTCGCGCACATCGTCCTTGAAGCGTTTTAGGGAATCCAGTTCGCCGTCATGGAGCACCACATTGTCGCGTAGCAGGCGCACGCGTGAACCGCGCTTGATCAAGCCTTCGAGCACCATGCAACCGGCGACCGTGCCGACCTTCGAGATTTTGTACACCTGGCGAATCTGCACCATGCCGAGCACGCTTTCCTTCTTTTCCGGTGCCAGCATGCCGGAAAGGGCCGCCTTCACCTCGTCCACCGCGTCGTAGATGATATTGTAGTAACGAATATCGACACCCTGAGATTCGGCCAGCCTTCTGGCGGCGACGTCGGCGCGGGTGTTGAAGCCGATGATCACCGACTTGGACGCCAGCGCCAGGTTGATATCGGATTCGGTAATGGCACCGACGCCGCTGTGCACCACGCTCACCTTGACTTCTTCGTTGGACAGTCGCGACAAGGCATGCGCCAGCGCTTCGCGCGAACCCTGCACGTCGGCCTTGATCAGCAGCGGCAGCGATTTCACGCCGCCCTCGCCCATCTGCTCGAACATGTTTTCCAGCTTTGCCGCCTGCTGCTTCGCCAGTTTGACGTCGCGGAATTTGCCCTGGCGGAACAACGCGATTTCGCGCGCCTTGCGCTCGTCACCGAGCGCGACTGCCTCTTCGCCCGCGAGCGGCACATCGGACAATCCCTGGATTTCAACCGGGATGGACGGCCCGGCTGCCTCCACCGGCTGACCGGTTTCATCCAGCATCGCGCGCACGCGGCCGAACACCGAACCGGCCAACAGAACGTCTCCGCGGTGCAGCGTGCCTGACTGCACCAGAATGGTGGCGACCGGCCCTTTGCCTTTGTCCAAGCGCGCTTCGATCACCAGACCCTTGGCCGGCGCGTCGGTGGCGGCCTTCAGTTCCAGCACCTCGGCCTGCAGCAGCACCTGTTCCAGCAGGCTGTCTATGCCCGCCCCGGTCTTGGCCGATACCGGCACGAACGGCGATTCGCCGCCGTATTCCTCCGGCACGACGCTTTGCGCCACCAACTCCTGTTTGACGCGTTCAAGATTGGCGTCCGGCTTGTCGATCTTATTGATTGCGACCACCAGCGGCACATTCGCCGCCTTGGCGTGCGCGATCGCCTCGATGGTCTGCGGCATCACGCCGTCATCGGCGGCGACCACCAGAATGACGATGTCGGTCGCTTTCGCCCCGCGCGCACGCATCGCGGTAAAAGCCTCATGGCCCGGCGTGTCGAGAAACGTCACCATTCCGCGCGGCGTCTCCACGTGATAGGCGCCGATATGCTGGGTAATCCCCCCTGCCTCGCCCGAGGCGACGCGCGTGCGGCGTATATAGTCGAGCAAAGAGGTCTTGCCGTGATCGACGTGTCCCATCACCGTCACCACCGGTGCGCGCGGATGCAAATCATGCACCGCCTCGTGCGCCTGCGACTCTTCCGCAAGGAAGGTATCGGGTTCATCCAGTTTGGCCGGCTTGGCGACGTGACCCATGTCTTCCACCACGATCATGGCGGTTTCCTGGTCCAGCACCTGGTTGATGGTAACCATGCTGCCGAGCTTGATCAGAGTCTTGATCACCGCCGCCGCTTTCACCGACATTTTATGCGCGAGATCGGCGACCGTAATGGTTTCGGGCACCATGATTTCACGCACCACCGGTTCCGTCGGTGCCGCGAACACTTGTGCCGACTCCACGGAAGAGACCGGCTTGTGCCGCGCCCCCTTGGGGGTATGCCAGCCAGAGGCTCCGCCGACATCGCCGCGGGTCTTGATGGTGCGCCGCTTGGCGGTTTCGTCCTTCCAGATGGTAGTCGTCTTCTTCTTCGGGCTCTTCTTATCGCCTTTGGCGGCTTCATCGACTTTCGGTTTGTGCAGCGTACCGTCGGTGGCTGCTGCGGGCGGCACTTCGCCGGCCTTCGCAAGCGGCGGCTGCTTCGCCCGTTTTTCTTCGGCTTCACGCGCCTCGGCAAGCCTTTTTTCGCGTTCCTGCTTCTCCCGCAACTCCTCAGATTGGCGCGCCATCAACGCGCTCTGGCGCCGTTGTTCCTGTTCGCGCAACTCGAGTTGCTTTGCATCCACTACCGACACCGGTGCAACCGGCCTGGCGACGGGTTTTTCCGCAACTGCCGCGACCGGGATCGGACCTGGGGCAGGCGCCGGAACTGAAGTCGGGGCTGGGGCTGGGGCTGCGGCCGGAGCCGGTGTCGGAGCCGGAGCGGCGACTGGCGGGGCTTCCGGCGGTGCCGCTTCCACGGCGGCGTCGCGCTTGACGAATACGCGCTTCTTCTTCACCTCGACCTGAATCGTGCGCGACTTCCCAGTCGAATCTGATTTCTTGATCTCGGAGGTCTGCTTGCGCACCAGCGTAATCTTGCTCTTCGCTTCGGTCGCGCCATGCACTTTACGCAAGTACTCCAGCAACCGGGTCTTGTCCTGCTCGCTTAGAGTGTCTTCGGCCTGCTGTTTGTGCACGCCAGCGGCCTTGAGCTGCTCGAGCAGCACCGAAGGCTGAACTTTTAGCTCTCCGGCAAATTGTGTAACGCTAGTCTGCGCCATACCGATCCCCTACTTCCCTTCCTCTGCAGCGAACCAGTGCTCGCGCGCCTTCATGATCAAGGCTTTGGCACGTTCGGCATCGATGGCGCAGATTTCGATCAGATCGTCGGTAGCCAGATCGGCGAGATCGTCGCGCGTCTTGACACCGGACTCGACCAGCTTGGCTGCCAGCGCGCTGTCCATCCCTTCCAGGCGCAGCAGCTCCGGATCCACGCCTTCGACTTTTTCCTCGCTTGCGATTTCCTGCACCAACAGGGCGTTGCGCGCGCGGCTCCTGAGTTCGTTGACCGTGTTTTCGTCGAAAGACTCGATTTCCATCATTTCATTGATCGGCACGTACGCGACTTCTTCCAGAGAAGAAAATCCTTCCTGGATCAGAATGTCGGCCACTTCTTCGTCGACGTCGAGCTTTTCTATGAATATGGAGCGGATGCCGGCGCTCTCTTCCTGCTGTTTCTTCTCCGACTCCTCTTCATTCATCAGATTGATGGTCCAGCCGGTAAGTTCCGAGGCCAGGCGCACATTCTGGCCGCTGCGGCCGATGGCGATCGCCAGATTGGCCTCGTCGACGACCACGTCCATGCTGTGCTTCTCTTCATCCACCAGGATGCTGGACACGTCGGCGGGCGCCAGCGCGCCGATCACAAATTGCGCCGGATCGGCCGACCACAGAACGATATCGACACGCTCGCCGCCGAGTTCGCCGGTCACCGCCTGCACGCGCGAGCCGCGCATGCCGACGCAGGTACCGATCGGGTCGATGCGCTTATCCGTAGTATGCACAGCGATCTTGGCGCGCACACCCGGATCGCGCGCCGCCGATTTGATCTCCAGCAGGTTTTCCTCGATTTCGGGCACTTCCAGCCGGAACAGTTCGATGATGAATTCCGGAGCCGTGCGCGACAGCACCAGTTGCGGGCCGCGCACATTGCGGTCGATTCGCAGCAGCAGCGCGCGCACGCGGTCGCCGACGCGCAAATTCTCTTTCGGAATCATCTGATCGCGCGGCAGGATGGCCTCGATGCGGCCGGATTCGATCACGGCATTGCCGCGCTCGATGCGTTTCACCGTGCCGGTCACCAGCTTTTCGCCACGGCCGAGGAAGTCCTGCAGGATTTGTTCCCGCTCCGCGTCGCGAATCTTCTGCAGAATCACCTGCTTCGCTGCCTGCGCGCCGATACGGCCGAATTCGATCGGCTCCAGCGGCTCCTCGATATATTCTTCGAGTTGGACGTCCGCATGCTGCTTACGCGCCTCCGACAACGGAATTTGCTGCGGCGGATTCTCCACGGCTTCATCCGCCACCACCAACCAGCGGCGAAACGACTCGTAATCTCCGGTTTCGCGGTCGACGGCCACGCGCACGTCCGCGTCGTCGCTGAAGCGCTTCTTGGTAGCCGAGGCGAGCGCCATCTCCAGCGCGACGAAGACCACGTCCTTATTGACGTTCTTCTCGCGCGCCAGGGCGTCCACCAACAACAAAATCTCACGGCTCATTTACAGCACCTCCAACTTCAAAATTCAACCTTGGGCACCAGACGCGCCTTGTCGATATTGGCGATGTCCAGACTTACCGCGCCGCCTTCAATTTCCAGTTCCAGCCTGCCGTCCGTTACCGCTCGCATCACCCCGGTAAAATTGCGCCGGCCGTCTACGGGCACGCGCACACTCAGGCGCGCCTCTGCTCCAACAAACCGGGCAAAATCCGCCACTTTCTTCAGCGGCCGGGCCAGTCCGGGCGAGGACACCTCCAGTCGGTCGTAGTCGATACCCTCGACTTCCAGCACCCGCGTCAACTGGTTGCTCACCCGCGCACAGTCGTCCACCGTAATCCCGCCCGACGCCGCATTCTGGTTACCCGCCGCCGCACGGTCGATGAAAATCCGCAGCATCTTGCCGCGATTGGACAATTCGACGCTCACGAGTTCGTAACCGAGCCCGCCAACGGTAGTTTCCAGCAAAGCCTGCAGTTTCATGGCCACAAATAAAAAATGGGCTGACCGCCCATCCCACTGACAACATTCCACAGACTTGAAATTATAGCAGAAAATTATCCCAGGAACAAACCGTTTGTCCTTCGCGACGCGATGCTTAGCAGGGGAACTTCGCATTCTGCCGGCGCAAACCAAGCGCCGGTCAGCGGCTCCGGCGCGAGCGGCGAGGCTGGGTCGGTGCAGCCCGCTGGGTGCGCCCTGCTGGAGGTTTTGGGGCCGCCGCTTGCCCTTGGAACGACAGCGCCTCGAACAGGCGTGCGATTTCGGCTTCGTCCAGTTCCCGCATCTGTCCGCGTTTCAGGTGCGATGGCAGGTCAATCGGGCCAAAACGCACACGCATCAGTCGACTCACCATCAGGTTCAAGGTTTCGAACAACCGCCGCACCTCGCGATTGCGTCCCTCGGAAAGCACCACGTTGTACCAGTGATTGCTGCCCTGTCCGCCAGCGTCGACGATGCTGTCCAGGTGCGCCGGGCCGTCGTCCAACTGTATGCCGGTGCGCAAAGCCTGCATCTGCTCTTCGCTCAATTCCCCGAGCAGGCGCACCGCGTACTCGCGCTCGATTCGATGACTCGGATGCATCAGCCGGTTGGCGAGTTCGCCCGAGGTGGTGAATATCAACAAACCGCTGGTATTGAAATCGAGTCGCCCGACCGCGATCCATTTGGCGCCACGCAGGCGCGGCAATTTTTCGAATACCTCGGGCCGTCCTTGCGGATCGTCGTGGCTGACAATCTCGCCGACCGGCTTGTGATAGAGCAGCACCCGCGCCGCCTCGCCGCGATGCAACCTGACCGGGCGGCCGTCCACCAGCACCCGGTCACCCGCGGCGATGCGCGTCCCGACCCCCGCCGGCTCGCCGTTGACGCTGACCCTGCCCGCGGCTATCCATTGCTCCATTTCCCGGCGCGAGCCGAGGCCGGCACCGGCAAGCACCTTGTGCAGCTTTTCGGAAGGCGCGGCTGCGCTACTCGGCTGCGGTGACCGGTCCGGCAGTCTCTTCGCCTGCCGGCGGCTCTTCGCTGGGCGGGGTGTGCGGGGCAAGTTCGAGGGTGCTGCTTATTTGTTCAAGCGGTGGCAATTCCTGCAACGAGCGCAGGCCCAGATCGTCGAGGAAATTCTTGGTGGTCGCGTACAGCGCTGGCCGGCCCGGCACATCGCGATAGCCGACCGTGTCGATCCATCCGCGCGCCTCCAGGCTCTTGATCACGTTGGTGGATACGGTAACGCCGCGGATGTCCTCGATGTCGCCGCGCGTCACCGGCTGCCGATAGGCGATGATGGCGAGCGTCTCCATCACCGCGCGCGAATAGCGCGGCGGTTTGTCATGGGTCAGACGCTCCAGGTATTGCTGGTATTCGGGACGCGTCTGAAAGCGCCAGCCGCTCGCCAAGTTGACCAGTTCCACCCCCCGGCCCTGCCAGTCCAGGCGCAACTCGTCGAGCAGGCGCCGCAGGGTATCGGCGCCGATGTCGTCTTCGAACAAGCGCCGCAGATCGACGAGCGTTAGCGGGTCCTGCGCCGCGAGCAGCGCAGTCTCCAGAACGGTCTTGGCCTCATTCGGATTCAGCATAAGCAAGTTTCACATAAATGGGAGCGTAGGGCTCAGACTGGGTCACTTCGATCAAGCTCTCGCGCACCAACTCCAGCAGCGCAAGAAAACTCACTACCACCACTGCCACCCCCTTGCTCACGTCGAACAATGAGGTGAATTCGGTAAACTGGCTACCCTGCAGGCGGCGCAGCATGGACGACATGAATTCGCGCACCGACAGTTCCTCGCGCGTCACCTTGTGGTGCTGCGTCACCCGCGCCTGCATCAGCAGCGACTGCCAGGCGACGATCAGGTCCTGCGCGCGCACCTGCGGCAAGCGTTGCGTTGCGACCTGTTCGATCCATACCGCCACCGTGAGGAAATCGCGACCCAGCACGGGCAGCGCATCGAGCTTGTGCGCGGCGAGCTTCATCGCCTCGTATTCCATCAGGCGGCGCACCAGTTCGGCGCGCGGATCTTCCTCGTCCTCACGCAGCGCGCGCGGACGCGGCAGCAACATTCTCGATTTGATTTCCATCAGCAGCGCGGCCATCAGCAAATACTCGGCGGCCAACTCGAGGTTGCGCCGACGCATCAGTTCGACGTACTCCAGATATTGCTGCGTCAGCCGCGCCATGGGGATATCGAGGATATCGATATTGGCCTTGCGGATGAGGTAGAGCAACAGGTCTAGCGGCCCTTCGAAGGTGTCGAGAAAGACCTCGAGCGCGTCCGGCGGAATATACAAATCCGGTGGCATTTCGAGAAAGGCCTCGCCGCGGACAGTCGCGACGCGCGCACCGGAGGAACCGGCCGCGTGCGCCGCAGGCACGCTAGGCGCGGTTGCGTGGGGCGGCGGTGACGCCGGGTCCGGCGACCCATCGTTGGCGGCGGCAGTTTCGATCACGAGTAATTCAATCCCATGGCCTCGCGCACTTCGCGCATCGTCTCGGAGGCGAGTTCGCGCGCTTTCTCGCAGCCGTCGGCGATGATGCTTTTCACCAGCGTCGGATCATCCAGGTAGCGCTGGGCGCGCTCGCGCATCGGTGCCTGTTCGGCAAGCACCGACTGAATCAGCGGCTGCTTGCACTCCAGGCAACCTATGCCGGCGCTCTTGCACCCCTGCTGCACCCATTGGCGGGTAGCTTCATCCGAGTACACCAGATGAAATTGCCATACCGGGCATTTTTCCGGGTCGCCGGGGTCGTGGCGTTTCACCCTCGCCGGATCGGTAGGCATGGTACGGATTTTCTTGGCTACCCCGGCCGCGTCCTCGCGCAAGGTAATGGCATTGTTGTAGGACTTGGACATCTTCTGCCCATCCAGGCCAGGCAGCTTGGAAGATTCGGTCAGGAGCGCCTGCGGTTCGGCCAGAATCATGCGCCCTCCGCCCTCGAGAAAGCCGAACAGGCGTTCCCGGTCTCCCATGGACAAATTCTGCTGCTCGTTCAGCAGCGCGCGCCCGGCCTGCAACGCCTCTTCATCGCCTTGCTCCTGGTAACGGGTGCGCAGTTCCGTATACAGTCTTCCCTTCTTGCTGCCGAGTTTCTTCACCGCCGCCTTGGCCTTGTCCTCGAATCCCGGCTCGCGCCCGAACAGATGATTGAACCGGCGCGCGACCTCGCGCGTAAGTTCGACGTGCGGCACCTGGTCTTCGCCCACCGGCACCCAGGCGGCGCGGTACATAAGAATGTCGGCGCTTTGCAGCAACGGATAGCCGAGAAAGCCATAAGTGGCGAGGTCGCGGTCTGCGAGCTTTTCCTGCTGGTCCTTGTAGGTCGGAACCCGCTCCAGCCAGCCGAGCGGGGTGATCATCGACAGCAGCGTGTGCAGTTCGGCATGCTCAGGAACACGCGACTGTATGAACAGCGTCGCCCGTGCGGGGTCGATGCCGGCGGCGAGCCAGTCGATCACCATGTCCCAGACGTTCTCTTCGATCACCTCGGGCGTGTCGTAATGCGTCGTGAGCGCGTGCCAGTCAGCGACGAAAAACAGGCACGGATACTCATTTTGCAACCTGACCCAATTCTTGAGGGCACCGTGGAAATGTCCCAGGTGCAGGCTCCCGGTGGGGCGCATGCCCGAGACTACGCGCGGCTCGTACATTGTTTGCCCTTCCTAGAGTTGAATCTGAAAAATGGATTCGATCAGCTGTATCGACAACATCAGCGCCGGATTCAGAATTATCCCCAGCGTGTTGGTGAATAACAGCAGCAGCAGAATCGGAAAACCATATGGTTCCAGACGCGAATAGCGGTAGGCCAGTCGGTTGGGCAGCAGACTCACCGCGATCCTGCCGCCATCGAGCGGCAGGATGGGCAACAGGTTCAACACCATCAGCACCAGGTTTACCGTGATACCCGCTTCGGCCATCAAGCTGAGGGGCAGCGTGAACGGGTGGTGCGGCGCCAGCAGCACGAATTTGAGCGTCAGCGCCCACAGCACGGCCATGATCAGGTTGGCAAACGGCCCGGCAGCTGCGACCCACAGCATGTCGCGCTTCGGATGGCGCAAAGCGGAAAAGTCTACCGGCACCGGTTTCGCCCAGCCGAACAGGATGCCGCCGGAGCCGAGCAGTTTGCTCGTGACCAAGATCAGCAGGGGCAAAAGAATCGTTCCGACCAAGTCGATGTGGCGCACCGGATTGAGGCTGACGCGTCCGAGCACATACGCAGTATTGTCGCCGAGCAATCTCGCCACATAGCCGTGCGCCGCTTCATGCAGGGTAATCGCGAAGATTACCGGGAGCGCATAGATGGCAAGGGTCTGGACGAGGTTGAATTCCATTGATCCGGCGACGCAAAAGGGGCGATTTTATCAGACTAAACGTTCGAATCCGAACGGTTCCACGCTTCCCTTGCCTTGCCGCAGCAATTGCGGGAGCGCGCCGGTCAGATCCACCATGGTGGTCGGATCGATGCCGCAGGAGCCGCCGTCCAGTACCAGGTCTAGGGCATGCTCCAGGCGCACGCGAATTTCCTGCGCGTCGTTGAGCGGCTGCGCGTCTCCCGGCAGTATCAGGGTCGCCGACAGCAGCGGCTCGCCCAGCGCCGCCAGCAGCGCGTTCGCCACGGCATGCTCGGGCACCCTTAGGCCTATGGTCTTGCGCCGCGGGTGCAACAGGCGCCGCGGCACTTCGCGGCTTGCCTGCAGGATGAAGGTATAGCTGCCCGGCGTGATTTTCTTCAGCAGCCGGTATTGCACGTTGTCCACCTGCGCGTAGGTGGCAATTTCGGAAAGATCGCGGCACATCAGCGTCAAATGGTGTTTGTCGTCGATCCGGCGAATGGTGCGCAGCCGCTGCATCGCCTCCTTGTTGCCGATCTGGCAGCCGATCGCGTAGCAGGAATCGGTCGGATAGGCGATCACGCCGCCGGCGCGGATGATCGCCGCAGCCTGCGCGATCAGGCGCGGTTGCGGATGCGTCGGGTGAACGGCAAAGTACTGCGACATTTGGGCGTAAGAATGGAATCAGAAATGGGAAACGACCGGCCCTGCCGGACCAGTCACGTTACCAATCGTGCCAGACCGGTTTCAGATCGGCCGCCAGGTTGGGGAGCTTGCCCAGATCCACACGAGACTCTCCGGGGCCATGAAAGTCGGACCCGCGCGAAGCGAGAAATCCGAATTCCTTGGCCAAAATGGCATATTCCAGGAATTGCTCGGGGTTGTGGCTGCTGGTGACGACCTCGATGCCGGCGCCGCCGCCGTCTTTGAATTCACCCAGGAATTTGCGCATTTCGGTGCGTGTCAGCTTATAGCGTCCCGGGTGCGCCACCACCGCAATCCCGCCGCCCGCTTCGATGTAGGCAAGCGCATCCTTCAGGGTCGCCCATTGGTGCGGTACATAGCCCGGTTTGCCGCTCACCAGATAATGCTGAAACGCGCTTTTCACGTCGCTGACGTAGCGCTTCTCGACCAAAAAGCGCGCGAAATGCGTGCGTCCGATCAGATTCGGATTCTCCACATAGGCGTAGGCACCCTCGAGACTGTCCGGTATGCCGACGCGCTCCAGATCCTGTGCCATCTTCTTCGCGCGCTCGGCCCGGCCCTGGCGTATGCCCTGCAAACCCTGCTGCAATTGCGCATTGTGCGGATCGATATTCAAGCCGACCACATGGATCGTGATCCCGCCCCAGGAAATGGAAACCTCGACGCCGTCGATGAAACGCAGGCCCAATGCCTCAGCCTCGGATCGCGCCTCCGCCAGGCCGCAGAGTTCGTCGTGGTCCGTGAGCGCCAGCACTTCGACACCGTTGCCGCTCGCGCGCCGCACCAATTCTGCGGGCGCAAGCAGACCGTCGGAGGCGGTGGAATGGCAATGCAGATCGAAATTGGGTATGCGTTGCATAGATGCGGTATTTTAACATGCTGCGCTCGGCGCCCAGCGCGGGCGTCAGACCAGATGAGCTTCGATCAACTCGGCCAAACGCTCCGGTTGGTCATGATGCAGCATATGTCCGGCGTCTTGAACGGTATGCGCGCTGAGTTGGCGAAAGCAGGCCTTGCGCGCTTCATGGTCGCCGCTATTGATGCGCATGCGCTCCATGGTCTTGGATTCGGCGCCGTCTATCCACAGCACCGGTGCCGCGACATTGCGCCAGCAGGCCATCGCCTCCTCCAACTGGTAGGACACCGGATTGATCAGCTTGTGCGCCGGGTCGCTACGCAATTCGACGCGTCCCGCGGCGTTCTCGCGGCCCCAGTGTCGCGCCAGGAACTGCGCGCGCGCCGCGGTCAGACGCGGATTGCCGGTGCGCATACGCTCGGCCAGCTCCGCAAAATCGGCGTAGTCGCGAAAGCCGGGCTTGTCCGCGAGTTGCGCGAACCATTTGGCGTAGCGTGCCGGCGCCTTGCCCGGCTCGCTGCGGCTCATGCCGAAGCCCTCCAGATTCACCAGATGCGCCACCCGCGCCGGACGCACGCCCGCATACATGCTGGCAATATTGCCGCCCATGCTGTGGCCGATCAGGGTGGCTGGCCGTTCCGGCTCGAAGTGCGCGAGCAAGCGGTCCAGGTCGCCCATGTAGTCGGGGAACCAGTAGCTGTCCGCCGGTCCCCAGGCAGACAGCCCATAGCCGCGCCAATCGGGGGCGATGATCTGCCAATCCTCGCGCAGGGCCTCGACCAGGAATTGGAACGAGGCCGAGACATCCATCCAGCCGTGCAGCATGAACAACTTCGGCCGATCGGGCTGGCCCCAGATGCGGCAGTGATAGCGCAGGCCGCGGATATCGAGAAATTGGGAGCTGTCGGTTTTCATTTTCGGCCGCCATGATAACAGCTGCTGACCAGCTCCATGATTCTTGCAGCGTGGGCGCGTGGACAGAACTGGCTCCCCGGTCGTACCGCTGGCGCGCAGCGCAAACAGTACGGAACTGCCGGCTATTCGCCTACTCTGATTGTTCCCGCAATCGGGTTGCACGATGTTTTATTGAATGAAACTCTATATTCATTTTTGCTTGACTAATATCAAACCCCAGTCTTATTATTAGCTCATAGTACTTTCATTGGATGAAATATTGTGATTGGCGTAACGACGATCAAGCGTTCTCGGAAGCCGTTGCCTGAGGCGTCCGCCGCGACTTCGTCGGTGCAGAAGGCGTGCCGCATCCTGCGTGCGCTGTCCGACGCCCGCTACACCCGCTTGACGCAGATCGCGGCAAATGCCGGGCTAGATAAGGCGACCGTGCTGCGCCTGCTGGATATTCTGGCGCGCGAGGGCTTCGTCATACGAGATCCGGAAACCAAACAATACGCGCTCGGCACCGAGGCGTTTGTCCTCGGTGCCGCCGCCGCGACACGCCACGATCCGCGGCCTGTTGCGCGTCCGAGCCTATTGCGGCTTGCGAATACATTTGAAGACACCGTCATCCTTTCAATTCCCCGCGGCTTCGAGTCGGTCTGTGTGGATTTGCAGCCGGGCAGCTTCGCCATTCGCGCAAACTATCTGGAGATCGGCAGCCGCCGCCCGCTCGGTGTAGGAACGGGAAGCCTGGCCCTGCTCGCCTGGATGCCTGACGATGAGATCGCCGCGGTCATGCCTTTGGTCGCCACCCGCCTCAAAGCTTATCCGCATTTCACCCCGCAGATGATCGAGAAGAACATCATGCAATCGCGCAGCCGCGGCTACGCGCTGCTGCTCGACCTGGTCGTTGCGCGGATAGGGGGTATCGCCATGCCGATTCTCGGCAACGATCAGCGTCCGGTCGCGGCCATCAGCATTGCCGCACTCAGCGACCGCATCAGCTCGCGCGAGCTTGCCCTCGCCGGCGCGCTAAAGCACGAGGCCGCGATATGCGAATCGCTATGGCGCTGCACTCTGGCGAAGGGACCGCCGTCGCCTTCGACGTCGCATGCGAACGCGGTCCCGCGAATCTAAATAGCACCGCTTGCCAAGCCGATTACAACAAAGTTCGCACCATGGATGGAGAAACGATGAAGCAGTCAGAGCAGACCCAGGGCACAAAGGCTGCCCTTTCCGGAGTAAAGGTTCTGGACCTGACGCAGTTTGAGTCGGGCACGTCGTGCACCGAATTTCTGGCCTGGCTCGGGGCCGACGTCGTCAAAATCGAGGAGCCACGACGGGGAGAAAGCGGACGTTTCGCGTCTACGGAAATCCAGGATGTGGACTCGTACTACTTCATATTGCTCAACGCCAACAAGCGCAGCGTCGCCTGTGACCTCAAGTCCGAGGAAGGCAAGCAACTGCTGCTGCGCCTGATCACCAAGGCCGACGTCATGATCGAGAACATGGCGCCCGGCGCAATCGAGCGTCTCGGATTCGGATACGACGTCGTCAAGCAGATTAATCCACGAATCGTCTACGCACAGATAAAGGGTTTTGCCGCCGACGGCCCGTTCGCTAATTTTCTGAGTTTCGACACCATTGCCCAATCGGTCGGGGGAGCCGTGTCGATAACCGGAACCCAAGGTGGGCCGCCGTTGAAACCCGGGCCAAACGTTGGCGATACCGGTTCCGGGCTGCATTGCGCGATCGGCATTCTGGCCGCGCTGTTTCAGCGTCAGGCCACGGGACGCGGCCAAAAAGTGGAAGTCGCGATGCAGGATGCGGTGATCAATTTCAACCGCATCGCTTTTGCCGGACATTTGTTATGGGGCAGGCCCGCGGCTCGCAACGGCAACCGAAGCGTGCTCGCGACCAGTGCGCCGAGCGACCTGTATCGGTGCAAACCGGGGGGCTGCAACGACTACGTATTCATCTACACCTCGCGCGGCGGCAATGGCCATTGGCAGCGTCTGCTGCAAGTCATAGGTCGCGAAGATCTACTGGACGATCCGAAATTTGCGACTCCCGAAGCGCGAATTGAACATGTACAAGAAGTCGATGCCCTGCTTTCCTCCTGGTGTGCCGAGCACACCAAACTTGAGGCAATGGAGGTATTGCAGCGCGGCGGGGTGCCTGCCGGGGCCGTATTCGATACCGGGGAGCTGTTGCAGGATCCGCACCTTCGCAAACGAGAAATGTTCGTGACCGTTGAACATCCGGTGCGCGGACCAGTCACGATTCCAGGGTTCCCGATAAAGATGTCAGAGTCTCGGGTTCCGATGCGATGCGCGCCGACCTTAGGGCAGCATACCGAGGAAGCGCTCGCCGATTGGCTCGGAACCGGCAACTGAATCAATTCCACGAGCTCGCGCGACCGTGTCAGATGACTTCGGATCCAACAGTTCAGGCGCAGGCGCGAGCCGATCAAGACAGACTGATCCTAACGATGCTAGAGCTCTGGCTTTCGTCATTCGCGATTGCGGCGAAGCATTGCACCAAGAACGCGACGAGTAAGCATTTAAATGCGGATCCAGTTCGACCCAGGTTCGAATGACACAGGAGATCAATTGAAATGATTCATGCATCCGAAGTTCTCGGAAAGTCGATCAAGCAAAACGGGGTGGACACCATGTTTTTCCTGATGGGTGGTCCAATGCTGGCGGCGGAAGCGGCATGCGTGGCGGAAAACATCCGCTGCATCGATGTGCGCCATGAGCAAGCGGCCGCAATGATGGCGCACGGCTACGCACGGGTTTGCGGGCGGCCCGGCGTGTGCATGGCCGCGTCCGGTCCGGGAACGTTGAATCTCGGCACTGGACTGGCCACTTCGTTGATGGATTGCACCGCCGTCGTTGCGTTCGGCGGTTCCAGCCCTTTGAAAGAATGGGGAAACGGCGCATTTCAGGAATTCGATCAACTGGCCGCCATGCGGCCATTGGTCAAATGGGCCGAGCGCGTATACGAAGCGCAGCGCATTCCGGAATTCGTCGACAGGGCATTCAAGATCGCGACGTCCGGCCGGCCGGGTCCGGTGTATCTGGATCTGCCGGGAGACCTGCTTTACCAGCAGGTCGATGAAAAAGCGATTCCATGGCCGGAATTCAATCGTGGCACCGAGATCGGACGTGCCAGCGGCGACGCGGCGATGTTGGAACGAGCAATCCGGACCCTTGCAGCTGCGAAGCACCCCATCGTGCTCAGCGGAAACGGCGCCACCTGGTCGGGCGCCGGCACCGCGCTGCAGGTATTTATCGAGCAGACTGGAATCCCGTTCTACACCACGCCGCAGGGCCGCGGCGTGATTCCGGAAGACCACCAATACTGCTATCTTGGCGCCCGCAATCTTGCTTTCAAGGAGGCGGACGTGGTGTTGATCGTGGGCACACGCATGAATTACATCATCGACCACATTCGCACGCCCCGGTTCAATCAACAAGCAAAATTCATTCGAATCGATATCGATCCAACCGACCTCGCGCTGACGCCAAGGCTTGATGTGGGCCTGGCCGGAGACGCAAAAGCCGTGTTGGGGCAGTTGCAGCAACTGAACGATGGTCGAATTCAACCGCACCTCTTTGACGCATGGCGCCAACAACTGGCCATGGCGGACAAGCAGCGAAACCAGGCGCAAGAAGTTCGGCTCAACACGGACCAGATTCCGATACACCCGCTGCGCCTGTGCAAGGAAGTGCGAGACTACATGGAGCGGGAAACCATCCTGATCGTCGACGGTCAGGAAATATTGAACTTCGGCCGGCAGACCATTCCCAGCTACCGGCCCGGGCATAGGATCAACTCCGGGACCTTCGGCACCATGGGTGTCGGACTGCCGTATGCCCTTGGCGCACAAGCGGCAAGCCCGGCTAGTCAGGTCATTTGCCTGCACGGGGACGGCTCGTTTGGAATTAATGCGATGGAGCTGGACACCGCCGTCCGGCATCGCCTTCCCGTGATCACCGTTATCAGTTTGAACGGTGGTTGGACCGGAACGGATCCGGGTGAGGCGACACCCGCCGGCCGAGAATTAGGCTTTACCCGCTATGACAAGATGGCCGAGGCGCTTGGCTGCCACGCGGAATATGTGGAGACGCCGCAGGAAATTGGGCCGGCGCTACGGCGTGCCGGGCTGGCAGCCAAGAACGGGGTTCCTTCATTGGTTAACGTCAAAACCGAGCCAAACGCCAAGGCCACGACAGCCAAATTTTCCAAGTTTTATCGTGCTGCCTAGCGACTCACGAGATGCGACCGCGAGGTGTCCGCGTAGTTATTCACACGGAAGTCTGTGGTGGCGAAGGTCCGCCCGCTCAAGCAGATTCAGTAACACTTAGATCTTGCGGTCCCCTGCAGAAAAGGTCTGGCCAGCTAGAATTCTCATAAGGAGGAATGCCGTGAATAGACGTGATGTTCTGAGATATGGATGGGGTACTGCGGTATTGGCTATAACGCCGTTACCCGTATGCTTCGCCCAAACCAAGTACCCGGAAAGACCGATTCGATTGGTCGTCCCGTTCGCTCCGGGGGGGTCAACGGATGTACTCAGCCGCAAGCTTGCGGCAAAGCTGGGGCCGCTGCTTGGTGAATCGATAGTCGTCGACAACAAGTCCGGAGCTGCGGGCGCCATCGGCGCCAGTGAAGTCGCCCGCGCCCGGCCCGACGGCTACACGCTGTTGATGGGCACTACATCGACCCACGCGTTGAACCCGTTGATCATGGCCAATCCGAGTTACGACGCGATCAAGGATTTCTCCGCTATCGCGATGCTTGGAACGCAGGCCATGTCAATTGCAGTCAATCCGACGCTGCCCGTGCGCAGTTTGGCGGAGCTGGTTACCCTCCTAAGGGCGAACCCCGGCAAGTACTCATACGGCTCCTCCGGTGCCGGGGGCATCGCGCATCTGGCGGGCGAACTGTTCAAGCTGAAGGCGGGGAACCTGGACATGGTCCATATACCCTATAAAGGAGGCGGGCCGGCCATGCAGGACGTAATCGCAGGCCACATCCCGATCATCAGCGACTCGTTTAGCTCCACCTATGCGCAGCATCGCACGGGCCGGCTCCGGGTCCTGGCGATGACGGGCGAAAAGCGTTCTCCCGCCGCGCCGGAGATTCCTACTGCGGTCGAAGCAGGCGTCGCCGGCGTCGTAGCCTCGACGGCAGGTATCCTGCTCGCACCGGCGCGTACGCCGCAGCCGCTGATACACATGCTGGATCAAGCGATGCAAAAGGTCATGGCCGACGATAGTTTCCTCAAGGACCTGGAAGCACTGTCGATCGAGCCAGCAATCGATTATGGTCCGGAAAAGACGACGGCATACATTAAGAGCGAGATCTCAAAATGGGCTCCTGTCGTCGAGGCCGCGAGGGCGAGAATCGGATGAGCCTGATGATGCCTGGATTTGCGGCCCTGCCATTCCGTCTTCTTGGCGCACGGTCAATACACGAGCGGCAGCGAAGCCCCCAAGCGAGGTGCATTCGATAAATTGATTCCAGCCGGATAGGATGCGATGACTCCGATACTTGCGCTACACCACCCCGCGCGCTCCAAGCAGTATTACGCCGCGGGCTACTGGCAGGCACAGACCCTATATTCGCTGCTGCAACGGAACGCGCAGACACGTGGCTCCAGCAATGCGCTGCGAGATAGCGCACGCCGCCTGAGCTGGGCAGAACTGCTTTATCATGTGGACGAGCTGGCGGGACAGCTGCGCAACAGCGGCCTGCGAGCCGGCGACCGCGTGTCGATTTGGCTGCCCAATCGCGTCGAGTCGATCATCGTCGCACTGGCGTGCTCACGGGACGGCTATGTCTGCAATCCTTCCCTGCATCAAAGCTATACCGCGGACGATGTCTTTGAATTGCTCAAGGGCACGACCAGCAGGGCACTGATAGCCCAGCGCGACTTTGGCGTCGGCGCAAAACGAAACGATGCACTGGCGCAAGTTTCGGCCGAGGTGCGATCGCTCAAATGCGTGATCGAGCTGGATCCGATCGGCCCGGACGTGCGCTTCGGCCCGGCGCCGGCCGTCGGGCACGCCGCCGCTCCTCCAGTCGACGATCCCGATAAGGTTGTGCTGCTGGCGTTCACCTCCGGGACCACGGGGAATCCCAAGGGGGTGATGCATTCAGACAACACCATTCTGGCCAATGCGCGTGCGATGGCGAAGGAGTGGGCGCACCACGAGGAAATGGTGTTGTTATGCCTGAGCCCGCTGACGCACGCCATCGGAACGATCGCGATGGCCCAGTCCCTGGTAAGTGGATTCGAGCTGGTACTTAACGACGTACCTAAGGGTATGACCATCATGGACTGGCTGCTCCAGTCCGGTGCCACCTATGTGATGGGCGTGCCGACGCATGCCATCGATCTGTTGGCAGAAGCCGAGAAGCGTCAGGTCGATGGCCTGGGAAGCGTGCGCATCTTCTATATGGGCGGTGCCGCAATCTCGCACGACACGACCACCGCCTTGATCGCACGCGGGATTACGCCGCAGAACGTGTACGGGATGACGGAGAACAGCGCGCATCACTATACGCGCCCGGACGACACAGTCGATACGATGGTGCACAGTTGCGGGCGCGATTGCGGCTGCTATGAAGTGAAGATCTGGGACCCGGCCAATCTCGACCTGGAACTCGCGACCGGCGAGATCGGTGAAATCGGCGGACGCGGTGCGTGCCTGATGCTCGGCTATTTTGGAGACCAGGCCGCAACGGAAGATGCGTTCAACCGCGGCGGGTGGTTCATGTCGGGCGACCTCGGCCGCATCGATGAACGCGGAAACCTGCAGATCATCGGCCGCAAGAAGGACATAATCATACGCGGCGGTCGAAACATCTACCCAAACCGGATCGAAGACGCGGCTCGAAGCCATCCGGCGGTGCTGAAAGCGGCAGCATTTCCAGTCCCGGACAATCGTCTGGGTGAGAAAGTCGCGATCGCAATCGTGACCCGCGAGGGCAAGGGCCTCATTGCACAGGACTTGCTTGTGCATCTGGATCGAAATAGGATCTCGCGCTACGACATGCCGGAGTATTTCGTGCTGCTTGAAACCCTGCCGACGACACCGAGTGGAAAGCTTTTCAAACGCGGGCTGATCGAGCAGGTGCGAACGGGCGCACTAAAGCTGGAACCGGTGCGTTGGCGCGGGTAGGCTCCGCACGACCGCCTGTTGGGTCCGGCTGCCGCGCCGGGACAGCAAGCCGGCATCACCGTGTCAACCCTTGCTCACGTCCGACGGCAACGATAATGCGCGCTTCTGTCTGCTATGATGCGCGCGTCGTTATTACTTGGAAACCACATGGCTGTCTATTCACTCGGCGAACGCAGGGTGCAGGTGCGCGGGACCGATTGGTACATCGCAGAAAGTGCCAGCGTGATCGGTTCGGTACTGATCGAGGACCGCGCAAGCATATGGTTCAACGTCGTCCTTCGCGGCGTCAATGACCAGATCACCATTGGCGAAGGCAGTAACGTACAGGACGGTTCGGTGCTGCATACCGACGCCGGGATCGAACTCACCATCGGCCGCAACGTCTCCGTCGGCCATATGACGATGCTGCACGGCTGCACCATCTGCGACACGAGCCTGATCGGCATCAATAGCGTCGTCCTCAACGGCGCCGTGGTCGGCAAACATTGTCTGATTGGCGCCGGGACACTGATTGCCGAAGGCAAAACCATACCCGATGGAGTGCTGGTACTGGGCTGGCCAGGCAAGGTCGTGCGCGACCTGCGCCCGGCGGAAATCAGCAATCTGCAAAACTTCGCCGACGGCTACGTGCAGCGGGCAAAGGCGTTCAAACAGCTATTGCAGCCACAGCCCGTTTGAATCTGGGTCGGACCAGACCGAGCCTTACTTCGGTGCCATGCGAATGGCACCATCGAGCCTGATTACCTCGCCATTCAGCATTTCGTTCTCGATGATGTGCCTGGCCAGCGCGGCGTATTCGACTGGGCGACCGAGGCGCGGGGGGAACGGCACCATCTTGCCTAGCGAGTCCTGTGCCTCCTTGGGCAAACCAAGCAGCATAGGCGTCAAGAATATCCCGGGCGCAATGGTCATTACGCGTATGCCCGAGCGCGACAGATCGCGTGCGATCGGCAGGGTCATCCCCACTATGCCTCCCTTGGAAGCCGAATAGGCCGCCTGGCCGATCTGGCCGTCGTACGCCGCCACCGAGGCAGTATTGATAATCACGCCGCGCTCGCCTCCGGCATTGGGCTGCCCTTTGCTCATCGCATCGGCGGCCAGCCGGATCATGTTGAACGTACCGATCAGATTGATGCTGATGACGCGGCTGAAGTTGGCGAGCGAGTGCGGGCCCTCCCTGCCCAAGGTCTTTTCCGCAACGCCGATGCCGGCGCAGTTGACGAGGCCCTGCAAACCGCCGAATTCCTTGAGCGCCAGCGCTACCGCGGCCTGGCCGTCGGCCTCAGCGGTAACGTCGGTCTTGATGAACCGTGCCCGGCCCAATTCCTTGGCCAGTGCATTGCCAGCGTCGGCGTTGACATCGGCAATGACGACATTGCCGCCGGCCGAGGCGATGACGCTTGCCGTGGCCGCGCCAAGACCGGACGCGCCGCCGGTAACGATAAACGTGCTGTTCTTGATTTCCATTTGAGCCCTTCCAGGTTACGGAGAAAGTTTTGACCGCTGACCTGCGCATTATCTCGCGATTTCATGCGCGGGTCCAAATCCCTTTGCAGCAATGGCGACGCGCCGGCATAAGCAAATAACAAATCGGATGATAGCGGGACGGCCGCCCAATGTAAGATTGCGGCTGTTGCCGCTAAGCGCTCCGCACTATGCTCAATCTCGGTTTTGCCTTTTCGGATCTGTATTCTCGCCCCGGTCTCATGCGCATAGACGCGGCGTTCCTGCGATTTCTGAGCCAAAGCGTCGCCGGCCTGGCCGAGCGCCTGGTCGCAGCCCGCGCCCAGCCGGATGCACTCACGAAGAAAGCAGAATCGGAACTGCTGATCGCGCTCGCCCCGCATTTGGAAGACTTCGTCGCGGCGCTGTTCGGCATCAGATCCGAGGTCGATGCGCTGTCGGCGCGGCATTCGGCGCTCGCGCCGCTGTATACGACGAAGCGCCTGTTCGTGCAGCGCCGCGCATTGCACCAGATCACGCCCGATGAAGCAGCAAACCTGGACGGCGCCGGCCTTGAAGCGCAGTTGGTCTCCTGGTTCGGCCAACCGTTCTCGGAGCTGGTCTTTGCGAACGAGGTCAGCGCATGGCAAAAGGACGAGGCGCAGTATGGGTCGCACCTAGAAACAGCCGTGAAATATGCGGCCTGGGCGAGTCATACCGCGGCAGGAAAGCACAAGCACCGCGCCGGCGTGCTGTTCAAAGCCCCGCGAAAGCTCGATTTCATGCGTCTGGTTCCGGTACATACCGATACCGCCTCCGGCTACCCGGTGCATAGGCTGCCGAGCGAACATCTGCGCCGGCGCGAGGGGTTCGCCTTGACCGACCCGGGCACCGATCTCGCCGGCGCCCTCGATCAGGCTAATTACTGTATTTGGTGCCACGAGCAGGGCAAGGATTCCTGCTCCACCGGCTTGCGCGAGAAGGCGGCTGCGAAAGCGGCGCCGGGCATCGACGCCCGCGTCCCCGGCTTCAAGAAGAACGTTTTCGGTGTCACCCAGGCTGGCTGTCCACTGGAAGAAAAAATATCCGAATTCCACAAGGTCAAGACCGAGGGCTATGCGATCGGCGCGCTCGCGCTCATCTGCGTCGATAACCCTCTGGTTGCCGCCACCGGCCACCGCATCTGCAACGACTGCATGAAATCCTGCATCTACCAGAAGCAGGAGCCGGTCGATATCCCACAGGCGGAAACCCGCACCCTCAAGGACGTGCTGGAACTGCCTTACGGTTTCGAAATCTACAGTTTGTTGACGCGCTGGAATCCGCTCAACTTTCACCGGCCCTTCCCCAGAGCGGACAGCGGCAAGCGCGTGCTCATCGCCGGCATCGGACCCGCGGGCTTCGGCCTCGCGCACCATTTGATGAACGACGGCCATGCGGTGGCAGCCATCGACGGCCTGAAGATCGAGCCGCTGCCGCCCGAGCTCTCCGGCGTCGGCGACGCCGGCGAGCGCACAATGTTTCGCCCGATCCGCGAGGTGCGCGAACTCTACGAAGACCTCTCCGAGCGCGTCATGGCGGGCTTCGGTGGCGTCGCCGAATATGGCATCACGGTGCGCTGGGACAAGAATTTTCTCAAGCTCATCCGCCTGCTGCTCGAGCGGCGCGAGCAGTTCGCGCTGTTCGGCGGCGTGCGCTTCGGCGGCACCATGACCGTCGAGGATGCGGCCGAACTCGGTTTCGATCATCTGGCGCTGTGCATGGGCGCCGGCAAACCCACCGTGCTCGACATCCCCAACGGTCTCGCGCGCGGCGTGCGCGCAGCCTCCGATTTTCTGATGGCGCTGCAACTCACCGGCGCGGCCAAGTCCGAATCGATCGCGAATATGCAAGTACGCCTGCCGGCGGTGGTGATCGGCGGCGGGCTCACCGCCATCGACACGGCGACTGAATCGCTCGCCTATTACGTGGTGCAGGTGGAAAAATTCCTGACCCGCTTCGAAATCCTCGCCGCCGCAATCGGCGAGGACGCCGTGCGCGCCAAATGGGATGACCAGGAGCGGGAGATCGCCGAGGAATTCCTCGCCCATGCGCGCGCCGTCCGCGACGAGCGCCGGCTGGCTGCGCGCGAGGAACGCGCGCCGCGCATCATCGAGCTGCTGCGCCACTGGGGCGGCGTCACCATTGCCTACCGCCGGCGCCTCACCGATAGCCCTGCGTACACGCTCAACCATGAAGAGGTGGAGAAGGCGCTGGAGGAAGGCATTGCGTTCGCCGAATGCCTGGCGCCGCTGGCGGTGGACATCGACAATTACGGCGCGGTGAAGGGCATGCGCTGCGCGCTGCTGCGCCTCGACGCCGGAGGCAAATGGCAATCCGCTGGCGAGCAGTGGCTGCCGGCGCACACCATTTTTGTCGCTGCCGGCACGCAACCCAACACCGTGCTGGCGCGCGAGTACCCTGGACAGTTTCAGCTCGACGGCAAATATTTCCGCGCCTGCGACGAACACGGGACGCCGGCAAAACCGGAATTCTCCCTGTCGAAACCGGCGCAGGCGCAGGTGCTGCTGTCGCGCCTCGCCGACGGGCGTTTCATCAGCTACTTCGGCGATCAGCATCCTTCCTATTTCGGCAACGTGGTCAAGGCGATGGGTTCGGCCAAGCAAGGGTATCCCGTGCTCACGCGGGTGCTGGCGCAGCAGCCGCCGCGCTCGGCGCTGTCTACTGCCGATCTGTTTGCCGGGCTGCGGCGCGACCTGCTCGCCAGCGTGCATCGCGTGGAGCGGCTGACGCCGACGATCGTCGAAGTAGTAATCAAAGCGCCCATGGCGGCGCGAAAATTTCATCCGGGCCAGTTCTACCGCCTGCAGAATTTCGAGACGCTGGCGCAAGTCGTCGGCTCAGGCAAGGACCGCACCCGGCTGCAGATGGAGGGACTGGCGGTGACCGGCGCCTGGGTCGATCCGAAGGCAGGGCTGGTATCGGCCATCGTGCTGGAAATGGGCGGCTCGAGCGATTTGTGCGCGCGGCTCAAGCCTGGCGAGGCGGTGATCCTGATGGGTCCGACCGGCACCCCTACCCACATCGTCCCGAACGAAACCGTGATCCTCGCGGGCGGTGGCCTCGGCAATGCGGTGCTGTTCTCGATCGGCCAGGCGTTTCGCGCTGCCGGGTCGAAAGTGTTGTATTTCGCCGGCTACAAGAAAGCGATAGACCGCTACAAAGTCGCCGACATCGAAGCCGCCGCGGATGTGGTGATCTGGTGCTGCGACGAGGAACCCGGTTTCCAGCTGGCCAATGCGCATGCCCGTCCCGAGGACTGCAGCTTCGTCGGCAACATCGTCCAGGCCATGGACGCGTACGCCGAAGGCCGGCTGGGACCGACCACGATACGCATGGAGGACGCCGATCGCATCATCGCCATCGGCTCCGACCGGATGATGGCGGCCCTGGGGCGGGCACGTCACGACGTGCTCAGGCCGCATCTGAAGCCGCACCATTACGCCATCGGCTCGATCAATTCGCCGATGCAATGCATGCTGAAGGAAATCTGCGCCCAGTGCCTGCAGCCGCAGCGCGATCCGCGAACGGGCGAAACCAGCTATGTGTTTTCCTGCTTCAACCAGGACCAGGAGTTGGACCGCGTCGATTTCGGCGCCCTGTCGGAGCGCTTGAGGCAGAACTCGCTGCAGGAGAAGCTGACCGCGCAATGGGTCGGTCGCTGTCTGCAGCAGTTGCGCAAACTGGACTAGCGGCGTCTGCGGCGGCCCTGCCGCGGGACCGGAGTCCGCGCCGCGGGCGGTGGATTTGCGCTGGTTGCGGCGCGATCTGGCGGGGTGTTAGTGATCTTCGAACCTGGTAGTCTGCTCTTCCGCCAATTCGCCGGTGTCCGGGTCCACCCAGTCGGAGATGCCGATCTCGGCCTCCGCTTGCTCCACGCTCTCGCCTGGCTCGAAGTCCGAGTCGGCGTTGTACTGCATGTCTTCGACCGCTTCGAGCAGGGTCGCGAACGGACCGAACTCCTTGCCGCTGTCTTTGGATTGCCAATAGAATCCATCGGGACGCTCTATGACCATTGCCCGATCGGATTCGGGAGAGGTTTGCGGTATCGCTTTCTTCATCGTCGTCCTGAGCAGGCATTGCCCACTATTAAAAAATATCACGGAGATTGGCCCCGCGCCAACTGCGTCCGATCTTGCGCGCGCCTGCAAGCGCTCGGTTTGAGTTTAATCAATCATACACTGTGCACGCGCAACCGGCGCAGTTGCTCACTCTGCCTTGACCCCCGACTTGCGCACCACTTCGCCCCAGCGTGCCTGCTCCTTCTGGATAAAGGCGGCGAACTCCGCGGGGGTGGAGCCGACGGCGATGGTGCCGTCAGTGCGAAAGCGCTCGAGCACCTCGGCGCTCCGGGTCGCCCTGGCGATCTCCTCGGCCAGTTTCTTCACAATGGCATCCGGGGTCTTCGCCGGCACGATGATGCCATACCATTGCGAAGTTTCGAACCCTGGGTAGCCCTGCTGCGCCACGGTGGCCACCTCCGGTAGCGAGGCGATGCGCTCGCGCGTGCCGACGGCAATGGCGCGCAGCTTGCCGCTCTTGACGTGGGGGAGCAAGGGCGGCGAGCCGGCCGAGGTCGCCTGAGTCTGGCCCGCGATCAGGTCGGTGAGCATAGGCCCGGTGCCCTTGTAAGGCACGTGCACGATGTCGATTCCGGTGACCATCTTCAGGTACTCGAACGCCAGGTGGCCGGCGCTGCCGTTGCCAGCCGATCCGTAGTTGATGGTTCCGGGCTTGGCGCGCGCGAGCGCAACGAACTCTTTCAAATCCTTGGCCGGCACGTTCGCGTTGACCACGAACATGTTCGGCACCACCGCTACCAGCGACACCGGAATGAAATCCTTGTTGGCGTCGTAGGGTGGATTCTTCATCGCCGGGTTGTTCGCGAACATCGGCGGATTCATCGCGAGCGAACCGACGTGGCCGAGCATCAGCGTGTAGCCGTCGGGCTCGGCGCGCGCCACTTCCTGCATCGCGATATTGCCGCCACCGCCGGGCTTGTTTTCGACGATGAACTGCTGGCCGAGATTCTCCGACAACCTGTGCGCCAAGGTGCGCGCGATGATTTCGGAGCTGCCGCCGGGCGCGAACGGCACCACCAGGCGCACTACCTTGCTCGGATAGGTCTGTGCCTGCGCGGCGACCGAAATACCGAGAGCGACTGCAGTTGCGGCAACAATACGAAGCACGGCTGACTCCATTTAATCCGGTTAGAACTGGTACCTGCGCAAGCCGCCGTCCACCGCTATCACCGTACCGGTAATGTAGCGCGCGAGCGGCGAGGCGAGAAAGCACACCAGCGCTGCGATGTCTTCCGGCTGGCCGTACTCGCCGACCGGAATCTCGTGCTCGGACTGCCACTGACGGTATTCGGGCGTGTAGTTGCGCAGGATCTGCTCGCTCAGGATGCGTCCGGGAGGAATCGAATTCACGGTGATGCCGTGTTTGCCCACCTCGCGCGACAGGCCCTTGGCCCAGGAATGCATCGCGGCCTTGGCGCAGAAAGCGCCGTTGATGCCTTCCGGCTCGGACTTGCCGGTGATATTGATGACGCGCCCCCATCTGCGCGCCATCATCTGCGCCAACAGCCGATGCGTGAGCTGGCGCTGGCGGGTGAAATTGAGCGTCAACGCTTCCTCCCACTGCTGTTCGGACGCGTCGAGCTTGAAGCTGCGGCTGCCGCCGGCGTTGTTCACGAGGATATCGACTGCGCCCAGGCCGTCAAGCGCTGCCGTCGCGATCGTGTCCGCCGCCTCCGGTTGCATGAAATCACAGTCGATCACCACCGACGGCATGCCGCCCCTGGCGAGGATTTCGGCGGCGACTTCCTCCAGCAGCTTGCGGCGCCTCGCAACCAGCGCCAGGCGCACGCCTTCGGCACCCAGCGCCAGCGCGATGCCGCGGCCGATCCCGCTGCTCGCGCCGGTGACGATGGCAGTCTTGCCTGCAATTTCAAGATCCATATCCGCGCTTTCGTAGCTCCAACGCCGCCAATGGTATCAGGACGCATAGGGGAATGCGCGCGCCAAGGGGAATGCGCGCGCATTGGGCAATGCGCGCGGAATCGTTTGACCATTATCAATACCGGGACGCGCCTCATGCTATAGCTTTGAAGCCAGAGAAGCGCGAGCGAACCGATGTCAGCCGAAGCTTACACAGAAGCCGATACCCGAGCGGAGATACAGCCCGGAAGCTCGCCGTTCGACCTGCGCTGCGCCGGGGCCTGGGTGTTGCGCTGGATCGAACCGCTGGAACGCAGATTGGCCAAACTGTCGTGGCCAGATCGTAGCGAATTATTGATCGACGCCTCCGCGGTGACGGCCATGGATACCTCGGGCGCATGGATGCTGCATCGGACCATGCGCGCCCTGCAGCTGCACGGACACAGCGTGCAAGTACGCGGCTTGCGACCGGAATTCGAAGCGCTGCTGCAGCTCATCGCATCGCGATCGGTGGCGCCGGAAACCGCAGCCGTGCCCGGCGCACTCGCGAGGATCGGGCAGCAATCCTGGCGCAGCCTTCTCAACACGCTCGGCATGTTGTCGTTTCTGGGCGAAAACGCGATCGTACTGCTGCGTTCGCTGGCACAACCGCGCCGCATCCGCTGGCGCCCGATCCTGCACAACTTGCAGACCGCAGGGTTCGAAGCCTTGCCGATCACGGGCCTGCTTTCGTTCCTGATGGGCATCGTGATCGCCTATCAGGGCGCGGAGCAGCTGCAGCGATTCGGCGCGAACATCTACGTCGCCAACCTGGTGGGGCTGTCCATGGTGCGCGAACTCTCGCCCATGCTCACTGCCATCATCGTCGCCGGTCGCTCCGGTTCCGCCTACGCGGCGCAGATCGGCACCATGAAGGTGACCGAGGAGATCGATGCCCTGCGCACCATCGGCGTCGGCCAGTTGGAACTCCTGGTGCTGCCCAAGGTGCTGGCCTTGGTCTTGGCGTTGCCGCTGCTCACGGTCTACACCGATGTCATGGGCGTGCTCGGCGGCATGATCATGGCGCGCGCCCAACTCGATGTGAGCTTCAGCGCATACCTCGGTCAGCTGGACGAGGCGATCAGTCTCGCGTCCTATCTGATCGGCATCGGCAAGGCGCCGGTGTTTGCCGTAATCATCGCGCTGGTCGGCTGCTACCAAGGATTCCAGGTCGGCGGCAGCGCCGACAGCGTCGGCCGGCAAACGACGGTGAGCGTGGTGCAATCGATATTCCTGGTGATCCTGACCGACGCCTTGTTTTCCATCGTGTTCAGTTGGGTCGGCATATGAACGGCGCAAGCGCGACCGCGCCGAGCGCCGATGCGGTGATCGACGTCCGCGACCTGAACACGCGCTTCGGCGACGCGGTGGTGCACGAAAACGTAAGCCTGGCCGTGCATCGGGGTGAAATTTTTGCGCTGGTCGGCGCCAGTGGCTGCGGCAAATCGACGCTGTTGCGTGAAATCATCGCGCTGCAGCAGCCGGATTCCGGCTCGATCCGGGTGTTCGGCGCCGAGGTGGTGGGATTGAACGACGAGAATGCGCTGCCGCTGCGGCGGCGCTGGGGCGTCATGTTCGAGCGCGGGGCCTTGTTCAGTTCGCTGACCGTGGCCGAAAACGTCGGCATGGTGCTGCACGAGCACACCTCGCTCAGGCCGCACCTGATCGACGAAATCGCCGCGGTCAAAATCGCACTCACCGGCTTGCCGGCGAACGCCGGGTCAAAGTACCCGAGCGAGCTCTCCGGCGGCATGCGCAAGCGTGCGGCGCTGGCGCGCGCCCTTGCGCTCGACCCCGAACTGCTGTTGCTCGACGAACCGACCGCCGGGCTGGATCCGCTCAGCGCGAGCGGTATCGACGAACTGGTACGCCAGCTGCGGGATGCGCTGGGTCTCACCATCATGATGGTCACGCACGATCTCGACCTGCTGTGGCGTGCCGCCGATCGCGTCGCAGTGTTGGGCGAACGGCGAGTTCTGGGAACGGGAACCATGACCGAACTCTCCGCTTCGGGGCAGGGGCTGATCCGCGAATATTTTCACGGGCCGCGCGGGCGCGCCGCGCGCGAGCAGGCATGGAAGCAAAAGTAAATTTCGCAGTGGTCGGTGCGTTCGTGCTGGTCCTGGGCGCCGCGCTGATAGCGGGTGTGCTTTGGTTTTCCAGCGGCGGCGCCTATCGCAAGGCGTACGACACCTACCAGACCTACATGGCAGAATCGGTATCCGGACTGAATCTCGATGCGCCGGTCAGATATCGCGGCGTCGAAGTCGGCCGCGTGCGCAAGATGGCGCTGGCGCCGGCGAATGTGCAGTTGGTGCAACTGACGCTGGACATCGAGCGCGGCACGCCGGTCAAGCAGGACACCGTGGCGGTGCTGCGCGTGCAGGGCCTGACGGGCATCGCCTACGTCGAGTTTTCCGGAGGCAGCCCGGAGTCGCCTGAGCTGCAGGCGCAGCCCGGCGAAGCGTATCCGGTGATCCGCAGCGGACCGTCCCTGATGGTGCGCCTCGATAGCGCGGTATCCGCGCTGCTGACGAACGCAAACCGCACCAGCGTGAGCATGAATGCGTTGCTGGACGAGGACAACCGGCGCGTGTTCAAACAAACCCTGACGGAGCTGCAGGTTCTTTCGCGAACCCTGGCGGCGCGCTCCGCCGCGATCGATTCCAGCCTCATGAACACGGCGCGTACCATGGACAACACCGCGCGTCTGACCGGCGACCTGCCGCGCCTGGTGGAACGCATGCAGGCGAGCGCCGATGGGTTCGACCGCATGACGGGCGAAATTGCCCGCGCCGGCAGCGGCGCCAACGCCACGCTCGCCGGTACCCGCGCCGATCTGCGCGCGGCCGCCGACGAAGTCGTGCCGGAACTGCGCCAGCTCGTTTCGGAATTGCGCGAGGCGACCGGTTCGCTGCGCCGCTTCAGCGAGCAACTGGAGCAAAACCCGAGCATCTTGCTCTATGGCAAACCCGCGCCCAGGCCAGGCCCGGGGGAATGAATCCAGGCGCTTGCGCTCAGCCAGCGGCGCCTGTTCCGGGTCGCGAAAACACGGCTTCCATTTCACGCCGAACTTTGTAGGCGGGGAGGCTCTGGTCCATCGCCACATCGGCCCAGGTGAGCGACTGGCCTTTGGCTACCGCCCGCTTGAGCTTGATCTGGTGCGCAAGCCCCAGCGGCAATCCGCCCAAAGCGAGCGATTTGCTGGCCTGGAACAGCTTGCCCCACACCGTGTACCCCCCCTCCCCGTCGAGCATCTCCCCCGGTTCGAGGTCGCGTTTCGCGGTCGCCACCACGTCGGCGTTGAAACCGGTCGCCGCGCCGGTCGGCTCGCCGCGCAAGCCGACCGCTGCGACCGAGATCCCGAGTTCCAGCCCGATCAGATGCCAGCGTTTGTACAGGCAGGCGTAGCGGCCGCTCGGGTCGGTGCGCACCATGTATTCCTTGAAACAGTTGCGGATGTATTCAGTCTCGCCCTCGAACACGACGAACACGCCGAAGCGGATGTCATATGGAATGACGCGTCCGTCCGCTTCCAGCGACGAAATCACCTCGACCTGACCCTTTTGGTGCAGCACGCCCCCTTCGGCGATCGGCCGGCAGACAAATGGAATGTCATCCACGGAAGCGGGCGGATAGGTCAAGCCGTCCGGAGGCGCCGTGAGGCCGGTAGCGTTGCACACCGCGGTGCACTCGATCGACGGTTTGGAGCCGTCGAGAAACGAGTTGAACATCTTCGGATTGAGCCCGCCGGTCTTTGCCTGTTCGGGGGTGAGCCCGTAATTCCCCCACACGGTCTCGGGCGTCGACTCGGAATAATGCGGCAGCCACTTGTGCCCGCGCCCGGCCGCGACCACCTGGAAACCCGCCGCCCGCGCCCAGTCGACCAGATCGCAAATCAGCGCCGGCTGATCGCCGTAGGCGAGGCTGTAGACCACGCCCGCCGCCTGCGCCCTGCGCGCGAGCAGCGGACCGCACAAGGCGTCGGCCTCGACCGTCACGTTGACCACGTGCTTGCCGTGGGTGAACGCCGCCAGGCAATGCTCCACCGCGGCGATCGGATTGCCGGTGGATTCGACGATGATGTCGATCCCCGGATGCGCGACCAGTTGTTCCCAGTCATCGCCGAGATGGGTGCTGCCGCTTGCCAATGCGGCGTCGATCGACGCTGCTGCAAATTGCTCTTGTTTCCAGCCCACGCGCGCCAGGTTGGCCCTCGCACCGGCGGGCGCGAGATCGGCGATCCCGACCAGATGCACGCCCGGTGTCTTCGGCACCTGGGCGAGATACATGGCGGCGAATTTCCCGGCGCCGATCAATCCCACGCGCAGCGGCCTGCCTTCGGCCTGGCGTTGCTGCAGTTTGCGAAAAAGATTCATTGCTTATGCCATTCCTGAAAGATTGAAATTGAGCCCGGCGTCCTAAATGCTATCGCATGTGGATAGCAAGCATTGCGCGCTCCGCGCGCCAACCCTGTTTTCCATACGGATGAAAAGCACATCCGTATGGAAAACAGGGTTATTGAAAAAAGCACCGACGGCTTGGGGTTGCCCTTATCCAAGATCGCCGCTTGCGAACGGACGAGTTCATCGTCCGTTCGCAAGCGGTGATCCGCGCGGACGGGCCGCCGTCCGCGCAAGAATTGCAGCCCTGGTTCGCCTAGGCGGCTACGATCCTGCAATCACTGGCGCTTTGCCGGACCGGCGGTGTCAGCAGCCTGCGCGACCGGCGTCTTTTCCATGACGTGGAAGAAAATTTCGTCCTGCCTGATCATGCCCAACTCGTAGCGGGCGCGCTCCTCGACCGCTTCGTAACCCTGCTTCAGGTCGCGCACCTCCGCATCGAGCGCGTCGTTGCGCGCGCGCAATTTGTCGTTGCCTTCTTTCTGCACCTTGACCTGGCGGTCGATTTCCCACACGCGCAGCCACCCGCCCTTACCCAGCCACAGCGGGTACTGCAATAATACGATCAGTGCGGCGAAGACGATGGTTAGGATGCGCATTAACTAACGCAGCTGGTAGAAAGCGCCCCTGCCAGGATAGCCGACGGTATCGCCCAGATCTTCTTCGATCCGCAACAGCTGGTTGTACTTGGCGATGCGATCCGAGCGGCTGAGCGACCCGGTCTTGATCTGCAGCGTATTCATGCCGACCGCAATGTCGGCGATGATGGTGTCCTCGGTTTCGCCCGAGCGGTGCGAAATCACTGCCGTGTAACCCGCGCGCTTCGCCATTTCGATGGCGGCGAAGGTCTCGGTCAGGGTGCCGATCTGGTTGACCTTGATCAAGACCGAGTTGGCCACGCCCTCGGCGATACCTTCGCGCAGGATCTTGGTGTTGGTGACGAACAGATCGTCGCCGACGATCTGGATCTTCTTGCCCAGGCGCTCGGTCAGTATCTTCCAGCCGTCCCAGTCGTTTTCGGCCATCCCGTCCTCGATGCTGATGATCGGGTATTTATCCGCCAGAGTCGCCAGGTAGTCCGTGAACTGCCCCGACGAAAGCTGCAAGTTCTCCGATTCGAGCATATAGCGCCCGTCCTTGAAAAATTCGGAGCTGGCGCAATCCAGTGCGAGCAGCACGTCCTGCCCCGCCTGATAGCCCGCCTTGTCGATGGCCTCGACGATCAATTGCAGCGCCGCTTCGTGATTGGGCAAATTGGGAGCGAATCCGCCCTCGTCGCCGACCGTGGTCGGCGTGCCGCGCTTGTGCAGCAGCGCCTTCAGCGCGTGGAACACTTCGGCGCCGCAGCGCAAGGCATCGCGAAAGCTCTGCGCACCCACCGGGACGATCATGAACTCCTGCATGTCCAGGCTGTTGTTGGCGTGCGCACCGCCATTGATGATATTCATCATCGGCACCGGCATCTGCATCGTCGCCGAACCGCCGAAGTAGCGGTACAAGGGCAGGCCGCATTCGTCGGCTGCCGCCTTGGCCACGGCCATGGATACGGCGAGCAGTGCATTCGCGCCCAGCCGCGACTTGTTTTCCGTGCCGTCCAGATCGATCAGGATCTTGTCGATGAAACCCTGCTCGGTCGCGTCGAGCCCCATGATGGCTTCTGAAATCTCGGTATTGACGTGCTCTACCGCGCGCAACACGCCCTTGCCGAGGTAGCGCTGCTTGTCGCCGTCGCGCAACTCGATGGCCTCGCGCGTTCCCGTCGAAGCGCCCGAAGGCACCGCCGCGCGGCCCATCACGCCGGACTCGAGCAACACGTCTGCTTCCACGGTCGGATTGCCGCGTGAATCAAGTATCTCTCTTGCCACCACGTCAACGATTGAGCTCATTTCTTGTCCTTTGCCAGATTCAGGCGCCAAAATTTTTAGCTGTTCACATCAATATATGTTACCGGACGGGAGGACCAAGGCGGGAAATGTTGGGTCCCGCCCCTTCCTTGGCCATTCGTGCTCCCCTATATCTTTAGCCGCCTGACGGCAATTCTGTCAGGCGCCGTTGATTTTGACTCAAAGTGACTGTTCCACGAAACCGTTGTTCTTGACGATGCGATCCAACTCCTTCAACGTCACCAGCAATTGTTTCATTTTCGCGAGCGGCCAGGCGTTGGGACCATCCGATAATGCGCGTTCCGGATCGGGATGCGTTTCCATGAACAATCCGGACACGCCGCTCGCCACTGCCGCGCGCGCCAGCACCGGCACGAATTCGCGCTGTCCGCCGCTCACCGTCCCCTGCCCGCCGGGAAGCTGCACCGAATGGGTGGCGTCGAACACCACCGGACAACCGGTTTCGCGCATGATCGCGAGCGAGCGCATGTCCGATACCAGATTGTTGTAACCGAAGCTCGCGCCGCGCTCGCACACCAGAATCTGGTCCGCGCAACCGGCGGCGGCGGCCGCCGCCCTGGCCTTGTCCACTACATTCTTCATGTCCCCGGGGGCGAGAAACTGCCCCTTCTTGATATTTACCGCCTTTCCGCAACTGGCTACGGCATTGATGAAATCCGTCTGGCGGCAAAGAAATGCCGGCGTCTGCAGTACATCGACGACCGCGGCGGCCGCATCGATCTCGTCGATCGCGTGCACGTCGGTCAGCACCGGCACAGCGATCTGAGCTTTCACTTCGGCGAGGATTCTCAGGCCGGCGTCGGCGCCCGGACCGCGAAACGACTTGCCCGAACTGCGGTTGGCCTTGTCGTAGGAAGACTTGTAGATGAACGGCATACCGAGTCCAGCGCAGATTTCCTTGAGCATGCCCGCGGTATCGAGCGCGAGCTGGCGTGATTCGATGACGCAGGGTCCGGCGATCAGGAATATCGGTTGCTCAAGTCCAACGCTGAAACCACACAGCTTCATTCCGCCGTCTCCGTTTCGCGGCCGCGCGAACGTTCAGCGCACGCTCGCCCCGCCGCTCCTGGACTCATGCGACTACCGCGGCAGCCTGGGTGCCCTCGACGGCGGTGGCCTTCCTCTGCTGGTAGGCCAGCGCGGCTTCGACAAAAGACTTGAACAGCGGATGCCCGGTGCGCGGGCTGGAACTGAATTCGGGGTGGAACTGGCAGCCTATGAACCAGGGATGCGCATGCTGGCCGTCTACGGGCAGTTCGATCAGTTCGCACAGCGCCTCGACTTTGGTGCGTGCCGCGACCTTGAGCCCGGCCGCTTCGAGTCTGGGCAGGTAGTAATTGTTGACCTCGTAGCGGTGGCGGTGGCGCTCGTTGACCACATCGCTTTGATAGATATGCTGGACCTGAGTCCCGGGCACGATATCGGCGGGCTGCGCGCCAAGCCGCATCGTGCCGCCCAGGTCCGAACTGGCGTCGCGCCGCTCGACCTTGCCGTCGCGGTCCTGCCACTCGGTTATCAGGGCGACGACGGGTTGCGGCGTGTCTGCATCAAATTCGGTGCTGTTGGCCTCGGTCAGGCCGGCTTTATGGCGCGCATACTCGATCACCGCCAGCTGCATACCCAGGCAGATTCCAAGATAGGGTACTTTGTTTTCGCGCGCATACTGGATGGCCTTGATCTTGCCTTCTACGCCGCGCGCGCCGAAACCGCCCGGCACCAGGATCGCGTCCGCCCCGGAAAGGCAATCCGTTCCCTCGCGCTCGATCGCTTCCGAGTCGACATATTTGATCTTGACTCGGGAGCGCGCGTGGATGCCCGCATGCAGCAGCGCCTCGTTCAACGACTTGTAGGAATCGGTGAGGTCGACATATTTGCCGACCATGGCGATGGTGACCTCATGCAGCGGATGTTCCAGTGCCTCGACCAGGCGCTTCCACGGTCTCAGATCGGCCGCTCGCGCCAGGATGTGCAGCTTGTGGCACACAATCTCGTCCAGCATCTGCTGGTGCAGCATATAGGGGATTTTATAGATCGAATCCGCGTCCCAGACCGAAATCACCGCGTTGGCGGCGACGTTGGTAAACAGCGCGATCTTCTTGCGCTCCTCGTCCGGAATCGGCCGGTCGGAGCGGCACAGCAGCGCATCGGCCTGGATGCCGATTTCGCGCAGTTCCTTCACCGAGTGCTGGGTCGGCTTGGTCTTGATTTCACCCGCAGAGGCGATGTAGGGCACCAGCGTCAGGTGCACGTAACAGACATTGTCCCGGCCCAGTTCCAGGCCCATCTGCCGGATCGCTTCGAGAAACGGCAGCGATTCGATGTCGCCGACGGTGCCGCCGATCTCCACGATCGCCACCTCGGCGCCCTCCGCTCCCCTGGCGATAAAGGACTTGATCTCGTCGGTGACATGCGGGATCACCTGCACGGTGCGTCCCAGATATTCGCCGCGGCGCTCTTTCTTGATCACCGACTCGTAGATCTGACCGGTGGTGAAATTATTGCTCTTGCGCATGCGCGCCGAACTGAAGCGCTCGTAATGGCCCAGATCGAGGTCGGTCTCGGCGCCGTCTTCGGTGACGAACACCTCGCCGTGCTGGAACGGACTCATGGTCCCCGGATCGACGTTGATATACGGATCCAGCTTGATGTTGGTGACTTTGATGCCGCGCGATTCGAGGATTGCGGCGAGGGAGGCGGCGGCTATCCCTTTCCCCAGAGAGGAAACTACACCGCCAGTAACGAAGACATATTTGGTCATCTCAGAATCGAGAGATGGGATAACGGATGTTACAGCAAAAAGCGGGGACGCTCAATGCAATTTGTTCGAATTTCCAGCCGCGAACGCAACCGTCCGCCGCGAGCACGCTCGAAACGATCGCCGCAAGTCCGGATGTTTGCGCTAGCGATCCATCGCGCGCGACAGCATCGCGCGAAACGCCGCGAATACCTTTTGCATCGTCGGCCGCTTGTAGGGAAACAGCTCGACCGGGTCCATGCTGTGGACGACAGCGCCGGCATCGAGTTCGAACAGCAGCAGCTTGCCGTCGCGGGTCTCGCCACAATCGATAACCACGTAGTCGAGCGCCAGCCGCGCGGCGACGGCGCTCAACGCGCGCGCGTGCCGGCGCGCAAAATCGCGGTCGAAGCGGGCCATGAACTGCGCTTCCTCAGCCCGCTTTTGCGCGCTTTCGGTCATGCCTGCGTTGAGGTAGTGGATCATCCACTGCTCGGATATGCCCATGTGGCAGGCGTAGGGTCGGCCGTCGATGAGTGCAACGCGATACTTTCGGTAAAGACCGTCCGCACTGCGGTAGTCGACAAACTGCGACAGAACGAATTCCGGTTCGGACATCGCCCGCAGATACTCGCCCAGGGCATGCGGCGCATCGAGTTTCATCAAGCCGTGCCCGGCGTGCGCATCGAGCGGCCGGATGATGACCGGAAACGATGCGTCCTCGAGCACGCTGGCGAGCGCCCGTTGTTCGCAAGCGACCTGTTCCAAGGCCCCCCGGTCGAGTCTGGCCGAGACCGGAATGTGGACACCGGGCGCCGACGCCAGCAAGGCATGCGCGACTTCGCGGCCAGCTCTCGCTATCCGCTCCGGCAGATTGAGCACCGGGCACGGCCAGGATGGCGCGAGCAGCGCGAGTCGTTGCAGCAGCGCCCGGTTGCGTTCGGATTCGCAGACCGCGACCATGATCAGGTCATGCTCGGGCAGCGCCGGCGGGAATGGCTTTCCGGGCAGGACGTAGAGCAGATCGAGCGCAACATCGGAGTGCTGCAGCAGGAAGTCCAGCGGCGTGTTGGCCATCAGGTCTCCGGGCGCCATGATCGCCAGCAGCCGGATCGCGCTCACGCCGCCTCGCGCGGGCAGGTGAAAGCGCTGTTGCAAATGCAGCGCCTGAGCCTGCACCGCAAGGCCCATGTCCCGGAGTTCCTTCAACTGCAGCACTATCGACAAGTCCATCAACGCATTGGCGTCGTCCGGATCGGCGCTGGCGCGGGCGATCAATCGCTGCCCCAAGAGCGTCAGATCGATGCCGCGAAAGGCCATGGTCATGAGTGGTGCCAGACCCAGCAGCGGTTCGCGATCCTGGACCTTCGCGACTGGCGCTGGTACAGCGGAGGAATTCATCTTGCTCCTTGGCACTTCTTGCCGCGATCGGCGCCGAACGCGAGCGTTGCGGCGATCAACGCGTCGATCTCTTTGGCGCTGGTGCGGTGATTGACGATCGCCGCGCGAATCGCGAGCCTCCCCCTGATGGTCGTGGTCGAAGGCGCGGCTATGCCCGATTCGTGCAGGTCGGCGACGATGTTCGCGTTCACCCGGTCGGCATCCGCGGCACGATAGCGAAAGCAGACGATGTTCAGCGACACCGGCGCCAGCAGTTCCAGCGCCGGCTCCGCCTCGATGCGCTGCTGCATATAGCGCGCCAGCGCGCAACTGCCGGAGATCATCGCGCCCAGCCTGTCCGCGCCATGCACCTTGAGCGTAAACCAGGTCTTGAGCGCGCGAAAGCCGCGCGACAGGTCGGGCCCGAAATCGCACGGCCAGGGCGAGCCGGCCGCCAGCCCGCGCGCCTCCCGCCGCAGATGGGCAGCGGTGGCGCCAAAGGTCGCGAGTTGGATCGCGCTGTCGCGCACCAGCACAAAGCCGGCGTCGTAAGGCACCTGCCCCCACTTGTGGAAATCCATCGCAATCGAGTCGGCAAGTTCGATCCCGGCAAGACGCGGCGCAAGGTCGGGGGCGAGCATCGCCAGCGCGCCATACGCCCCGTCCACATGAAACCACAGCCCTTCACTGCGCGCGATGGCGGCAATGGCGGCAAGTTCGTCGATCGCGCCGACGTCCACCGAGCCGGCAGTCGCTGCGATCAGAAACGGCGTGAAACCCGCCCGCCGGTCGGCAGCGATCGCGCGTTCCAGCGCGCCAACCTCGATTTGGTAGTCCGCATTCACCGGCACCGTACGCAGCGCCTCGGTACCCAGGCCGGAAATATTCATCGCCTGCGCGATGCAGCCGTGGGCGCCGGCCGACGTGTAGGCAGTCAGGCGCTTGCCGCAGGCGGCGAACCCCTTGTTGCGCACTTCGCTGCCCAGCGCTGCGGTGCGCGCGACCAGTATTCCGATCAGGTTCGCCATCGACGAACCGGTCACGAACAGGCCGCTGGCCGATTCCGGAAAGCCGAACAATTCCCGCATCCACTGCACCAACTGCCGCTCCACTTCGAGCGGCATCTGGTCGCGCCCGCCGAGGTTGGCGTTGAGCCCGGCCGCGAGCATCTCGGCCAGCATGCCCACCGGAGTGCCGCCGCCGTGCACCCAGCCCATGAAGCCCGGATGCGTATTGCCCGCAGCATAGGGCAGCACGTCGCGCATGAATTGCCCGTGCGCCAGCGCCAGATCGCCGGGCGCGCGCGGCAGCGGCTCGCGAAACGCGCGGCGCGTCTGCCGCGGAATCGGCTGCCACACCGGGCGCCCGCGAATGTGTTCGATGTAGTCGAGCATGTCGTCGAGCATGCGATGCCCCTGCGCGCGGAAGTCCTTCCAGTCCGACGGGTCGAGCGTATCCGGCGCTTCTGGCCGGGCGACGGTCTTCTCCCTCTCCAGGGTAGACCGAGGAGAGGGCTGGTGAGAGGAGATCGATTGCAATACCGTCATGCGACTTTTGGCGCCCAAACTGTTGAAGACAGTCCGATTTCTGCGAGTATTCTCGAGGATATACCGCTTCGCCGCAGACGAACGCTGGAACAGGCGCCCAAATGGCGCTCATTCCGGACTTTTACAGAAAACCGGTTTTGCCGCCTACTCGCCGGCCTCGAGAACGCGCGCCAGCGCTTCGACCTCGTCTCCCTCCAGGCCGTGCTCGCGGCCGAAGGCCAGCGTACGCAGCGCAGTCTCGGCCTGTCCGGCCAGAATCAACGCATCGATGTAACTCAGCCAGTAGCGCTGCGATTCAGGGTTCGCTGCCAGGGCCGCTTCGAAATGCGGCAGGCTCGCTTCATACTTCTGCCATTCGAGCAACAATACCCCCAGATTGTGATTAGCCTGGGGAAACTCGGGCTGGGCCTGCAGCACCGCCCGGTAAAGCTGCTCCGCCTCCGGCAACTGGTTGGCTTCGTGGCAACTCACCGCCTGTTGCAGCGTCAGTTGCAGCGCCTGTTGATAGGCCTGGCCCGCGCTCGGGGCAGATTCGGATTGCGAAGTAAGGATGGCGGTCATGGCAAAACCCTCGAGAGTGATGTATGAACTCTAAAGGGGTGCTCGCAAATTCAAACGGTTCAACATGAGGGCAATAGTGCATCTATTCGTGCTGCCTCTCGGCGCCAGTTCGGTTGGTCTCCGATCTTCTAAGGCGATTTCGACATAAACAGGGTCTGCATCGCCTCGATGAAATTATGCGCCTGTGATACCACCCAGACTGCATCTTCCTTCTCGACTAGGTGCAGACTGAAAGCCGCGACAATAGAAGCCGTGCAGGCGGATTGGTTTCTCAGTGGTTAAGGGGCGACTAGGGTGAGACCGCGACTGACCGTCTCATTAATCGCACATGGGCATACGGCCCGCCAAGCGTAGTTACACGCGTCGTCCGAATGGAAGGGCAGCCCCCTTGCACCCGCTCAGTCTTCATCTTGCAACGGGAGCCCCGCCTCACGCTGGTGACGAATTGAAAGAATGAGCACCGCATCTTGATGCGCTTCAACGCTGTAGAGCGCCGCATAACCGCTGCGACCGCGCGAGATAACAAGTTCCCGCAAGCCTGACTCGATAGGACGCCCTATAAGGGGATGGCGCCGCAATACGCATATCGCCTCTTCGATGAGTCCAACCGTCGCCAGTGCGGCTTGGGGATCGCTCTCGATCAAGAAATCCTGCAGGCGCTCAAGGTCATCGAGAGCGCGCTCGGAGTAGATCAGGCGCGCCAAGACTTTGCCTTGGGTCGTTTCGATGGCTTGCCGCCGACCCGCTCCCGAAGGTACGCATGGACGTCGTCGGCGGCGTAGCCCTTTCCGGTTTTCAACATCGCTTCGCGGGCGGCCAAGGCGTCGGCGACAAAACCGGCGCGCCTCTCCGCGGCCGCTGCGGCCTGTTCAATGGCGCTGACCATGAACGCGTGGGGCGTAATGCCTCGGGCTTGCGCTGCGGCCGCAGTGCGTTTCTTCAGGTCTTGCGGCAGCTTCAATGACGTGGTTGACATCGTTTTGGCTCCTGGATCGCGGTGACACTATCGTAGCACCTAATTGCCGACCGGCTCAAGCCGACGTCCCACCGTCGCGCGCTGCTGCGTGGATCCCCTTCAGCCACCCAGCCTATACGACCCAAAAATGACCACTAAACCTTTCGCCGCATTTGCCGTAAACAGAGCACCAGCCAGATACGCAAAATTGCGCCCTTATCGCGGCTAACCCAATGAATCCTAAACCTTTCGCAGAAAATACCCGATAAGCAGGCAACGGAGGTTTGAATGCTTCGGCAACGGAGCAAACCAAAGTGCCCGGCCTCATCGCCGGTATTTCTGAACATTTGGTAAGGAGATTTATCATGCCTAGCGTAATCAACACCAACATTGCCTCGCTGAATGCGCAGCGCAACCTTTCGACTTCCCAGACAGCGCTGGCAACCTCCTTGCAGCGCCTCTCATCCGGCCTGAGGATCAACAGCGCCAAGGACGACGCTGCCGGTCTGGCGATTTCCGACCGGTTCTCGACGCAGATTCGCGGTATCAACCAAGCCATCCGCAACGCCAATGACGGTATATCTCTGGCGCAAACCGGCGAAGGCGCACTGGCCGAAGTGTCCAACAACCTGCAGCGCGTCCGCGAACTCGCGGTGCAGGCCACCAACAGTTCCAACAGTGCTGACGACCGCGCCGCCATCAACCTCGAAGTGCAACAGCGGCTGGCTGAAATCGACCGCACCGCGTCGCAGACCTCGTTCAACGGCAACCGGCTGCTCGACGGCAGTTTTGGCACCGCCGCGTTCCAGATCGGCGCCAACGCCGGTGAAACCATTAACGTTGGGCTGAACACCAACATTCGCCTGACGGGCACCGGCGCCATCGCCACCACGGACTCGTCCGTGCTGGGCGCGGGCACGCATGGCCGAGTGGACATCAGCCCGGCTACGCGCAACTTCGGCACCGCGGCCGTCCCCTTCGCCGGCGGCAGCAACTCCGTCACGACCGCCGTCACCGACTTCAGCGTTGCAGGTTCGGCGCTGACCTCCGGATCGGTGTCATTTACCGCCACCGACAACAACTTTCAGGCCCTGGTTGCCGGCAAGTCGTCGCCGATCACCGTGACGTCGTTTGACAATGACGGCACCAGCGCCGCGATCGATGGCCTGAATGTGCAAGGATCGAGCGTCGCGTTGACCCAGTTTAATTTTTCGGGTGCTGCGCTGGCTCAGTTCGATGTGTCTAATGGTGTAAATACCGTCGGCATAACATTGAACGCGAACTATGCAAATATGGCCGGGGTCGCCGCGGCCATTCAGTCGCAGGTGCAGGCTGCCACTGGCGACCTGGTGACTACTACCGTTACCGAAAGTGGCGGCGTGCTGACCTTCACCAACGTCGGGAAAACCGCCGCGATTGCGTTGCAGAATGTCGACGCAAACGCCGTCACCGCAGGTTTCGCCGCGACAGCAGGTGTTGCCGGCGCCGCTGCCAACGCTGCAGCCGCTTTGACGATCGATGGTACAGCCATGACGATGTCGACAGACAGCGTAACCATCGGGCAGTTTGCCGTTGATCTGAATACGAAAATTCAGGCATCCGCGCTGGCAGACAAGGCGAATTATTCAGCCGCTGTGGTGAGCGGTAAAATTGTCATCACGCACGCCGGCAGTACCAATGCTGTAGTTATCTCAGCCCCCAATGCCAAAGCCATCGCTTCCGGCATCGCCGCTTCGGCCGGCGTGGCTGGCACGGCCTCCAGCAGCCCGACTTCGCTCACCATCGGCGGCACTGCCGTGACGCTGGATCAGAATTACGGCAGCTTCGCCAACATGGCAGCCGACATTTCGACCCAGTTGGGTGCCAACTACACTGTGGCAAGCAATCAGGGTGGAGTACCGGGTGCCTTCTTGATTTCCCGCACCTCGACTGGCGCGGCTTCTACCGCGATCAACATCGTCGGCGATGCGGCCTCCGACACCGCGGGCATCACCGCCGCCGGCGCGCGCGCCGGCGTCGCCGGCACCGATCTGGTTGCCAGCACCAACGCCACATTCACCGTCGGCGCCACCAGCGTCACGCTCAACGCCAACTATGCCACTCAGGCTGGCGTCCTGGCGGCACTGCAAAGCCAGCTTTCCGGCTACAACGTCACCCGCAGCGGCAACATCTACAGCTTCCAGAGTCTGTCCGACTCCGGCGCGATCGCGGTCTCCGGCATCAGCGCCGCCGAAACGACAGCGATCGGCGCAGGCTTTGTGAACTCGGCCGGTTCAGTAGGCACGGCAGCGGTATCCACCACCAACGCCAGCTTTACCATCGGCGGTCAGGCAATCACGCTGAATGCCGACTACGCCACCTACGATCTTCTGGCGGCCGCGATCGAGACCAAGATGGACACGGCAGCGGGCAGCGACACCTTCACCGTCACCAACAACAACGGTGCATTCACCATCGCCAGAAATACCTCCGGCGTCGCCTCTACAGCGGTCGGGATCACCGTCGCCGATGCCAAGGCAACTGCGGCGGGCTTCAGCGTCCAGGCGGGAACGGCGGGAGTCTCCGGCGTCGGTGCGGTCACGACGAGCAATCTGAGTATCAACGGCACCGTAGTAGCCGGCACCTTTGCCGATGCGGCCGCGCTGGCCACCGCGATCAACACCACGGTTGGCAATGTGTATGCCAAGGTGAATAGCGGCACCAATGTAATGACGCTGAGCTCCGCCTCTCAAATCGTGCTGGCTGGTTCGGATGTCACGACACTGGGCCTCAATGGCGCAGCCGTCGGCACCGTCGCCGCCACTTCCGGTGCGCTCGCAACCGCTTCCGTGGCAACCGTCGACCTTGCCAACACGACGATCCAGCGCGTCGACAGCGCCCTGAACGCGGTCAGCACCTTGCGCAGCACCTTCGGCGCGATCCAGAACCGCTTCGACTCGGTCATTTCGAGCCTGGCTGCCACGAGCGAGAACCTGACGGCAGCCCGTAGCCGGATTCAAGATGCGGACTTTGCCTCGGAAACGGCGACACTGACCCGCAATCAGATCCTGCAACAGGCCGGCATCGCGATGCTGGCACAAGCGAACGCGCTGCCGCAAAGCGTGCTCGCGCTGCTGAAGTAGGCGGCATGAAGGACTCCCCGGCCGGTAGCACTTCGGCCGGGGGCTTTTAGCCCTGGTAAGGAAACAGATCATGAACATCCAGATCGGTAAGCTTTCACCACCATCGGAGGGGTCGACCGCAGTGCGGACGAGCCCGCCGTCTGGATCAAACGCGGCTGCGGCACCGGCGGTACCACCGCCCAAGGCGGCGGCCCCGCAGGTTCAAGCGGCAAGTATCGAGACCACCAAACAGGTTGCGCGCCAGATCAACGATTTTCTCAGGTCGTCTGCGTCGAACGTGCAATTCACGGTGGACGACGAGTCGAGCCAGGTCGTGGTGCGCATCGTCGATACCCAGACCAAGCAGCTAATCCGGCAGATTCCATCGGAAGAGATGCTCGCCATTTCGAAATCGCTGGACCAACTGACCGGGTTGCTGATCAAGCAGAAGGTCTGATAGTCCAGGCGCTGGCTTATCCAGCGGCGTCAAACCCTCACCATCCCCCGCAGGCCGCAACGGCTTGCGGGGGATTTTTTCGTTGCTAATTCCTTCCGCAGTATTCGCAATTTGCAACGAGGACCTTCTCATCTCAGCCAGAATTATTTCGCCTTCTATTTGATACCATTTTATGCTACCATTTATCCATGAAACGCAAACACCAGCGCACACTGGAACTGATCTTTGCTCGGCCGGTCTCGTCAAATGTCCGCCGGGCCGATATTGAAGCGCTGTTCCGCGAGCTTGGTGCAGAGTTTGAACAGCGCGAAGGCTCGCGCATTGAAGTGTTTTTGTTCGGCTTGGTACGGATGTTTCATCGTCCCCACCCATCGCCGGACACGGACAAGGGCGCGGTCGCAGCAATTCGCAAATGGCTGGAAGAGAATGGAGTGAAACCGTGAACACCATGACGATTAATGCCTATCAGGCGGTCATCGTCTACGACCCTGACATGCAAATGTTCAGGGGTGAATTCGTGGGACTCAATGGCGGCGCCGACTTCTACGCACCCGACGTGGAAGGGCTGAAGCACGAAGGTGAAATTTCCCTGCGCGTGTTCTTCGAGGCCTGTAAGCGTCGCGGCATCGAACCGCGCAAACACTTTTCGGGCAAATTCTCTCTGCGGGTTGATCCTGCCACCCACGAGGCTGCCGCCATCGCCGCCGCTGCGCAAGGCCAGAGTCTTAACCAGTGGGCCGCCGAAGCGATCAGGCAGGCCGCTTTGCAGGGAACTTAATCCGGCTCCACTCCCCGGACTTTTCTGCGATTTCAATACCTTGGCCTAAAGTCCGATTCAAAAGCGAGGCATTTAGCCATGTAATTAAAGCTTTGATCCGCCACGGCCGATATTAGGCTATAGCTGTTTTGATTACAGAGGCTGTGCCATGGCACTAACCGTACCCACCATCAGCACCACGGGAACATTGAGTGCGTCGGGCGTGGGCTCCGGCCTCGACGTCAAGGGACTCATCAGCCAATTGATGGCGGTCGAACAACGGCCGCTGACCCTGCTCGCCACGCAGGAAGCCAAGTATCAGGCGAAACTTTCCAGTCTGGGCTCGATCAAGGGTGCGCTGTCTTCGCTGCAGACAGCAGCACAATCGCTCGCTACGGCGAGCACCGCGAGCTACTCGGCGTCGGTCAGCGACAGCGCCGTTTTGACCGCGACGGGATCCAGCAGCGCTGTTGCCGGCAATTACTCAGTCAGCGTGGACGGAACCAAACTGGCGCAAGGGCAAAAACTCGTCGCCCCGGGGAAAGCAAGCTCGAGCACGGCGATCGGCGCCAGCGTCAGCAGCACGCTGAAAATCGAGCTCGGCACTAATGTCTACACCGGGGCCCTTCCGGCAACCGGATTTACTGCCGCTTCCAGCGTGAACGTGACAATAGACAGCAGCAACAACACGCTCGCCGGCATCCGCAACGCGATCAATGCCGCCAATACCGGTGTGACCGTAAGCATCATCAACGACGGCGGCGACACGCCCTACCGACTGTCGCTGGCTTCGAACGCCACCGGCGCGGCTAGCAGCATGCGCCTGTCGGTGACGGGCGATGCCAACATCGCCACGCTGCTCGATTACGATCCCACGGACGCGACACCGACTTTCACCGAAACGCAGGCCGCGCAGAACGCGACCTTCACAGTCGACGGCGTGACCATCACCTCGGCCACCAACACTGTTACGGACGCGATCCCGGGCGTAACCCTCAAACTCGCAAACAAGACCGGGATCAATACGGTGACGGTTGCGGTCGAACGCACAGGCAGCGCCCTCAGTTCCGCGCTCAACGCCCTGGTGTCGGCTTACAACAGCGCCAACACCACCATCGCCAGCGCCACGGCGAAAGGTGCGGTGATGCAGGGCGAAGGCGGAGTGCTTAATCTGCAGCGCCAGGTGCGCAATATTCTCGGCAGCGCGCAACAGACCGGCGGTGCCTACACCACGCTGTCGCAGCTCGGGATCAGCTTTCAAACCGACGGTTCGCTCAAGCTCGACTCGACCAAGCTGAACACCGCGCTGTCGGCGAGCCTCGTCGATGTGTCCTCGCTCGCCGGCGCGATCGGTACCGCATTGAAGACCGCCGCCGACAGCATGCTGGGGACTACGGGACCGATTACCAGCAAAACCGAGAGCCTCAACCGCTCCATCACCGACATCGGCTCGCGCCGTACCTACCTGCAAGACCGCCTCGCGGTAACCCAGGCGCGCTACCAGAAGCAGTTTTCCGGGCTGGACACCTTGATTGCGAGCATGAACAAGACCAGCGAATACCTGACGCAGCAACTGGCCAATCTGCCCGGCGCCTACACCGGCAAATAACCAAGGACAAGCCACATGTTTAGCGCAAATTCCGGCACCGGGTCGAACGCCTACCGCAGCGTGGGCATCGGATCGATCGTGGACGCCGCGACACCGCATCAGCTGGTGGCCTTGTTGTTCGATGGCGCGCGCGCGGCGATCGCACAGGCGAAAGGACATCTCGATCGGCACGAAACCGCCGCCAAGGGGGCGGCCATTTCAAAAGCGATCGCGATCATCGACGATGGGCTCAAACTCAGCCTCGACATGAAAGTCGGGGGCGATCTGGCGATCAATCTGCGCGATCTCTACACCTACATGTCGCATCGCCTGCTCTACGCCAACGTCAAGAACGACGGCGCTGCCCTGGACGAAGTGGAAAAGCTCCTGCATCAGTTGGGCGATGCCTGGGCCTCGATCGCGACAAAGGTGGCGAAAACGCCGGCTGCCAAAACTGCGCCTGCTGCCGGCCCCGTACAAGCAAGCCGCATTGGGGCGGCGCCGACACAGGAGAAGCGCGCCGCGGTAGCGACGACACAGACCTACGATCCTGGCGCCACTGGTCGACAACAAGCGGGCGGTATTGCTGCTGCCAAACCGTCGGCCCCAGCGGGCAACACCACGCCTTCGAGCTTGGCAACGTCATCGGGCAGCGCGCCCGCCGCCAGCCCATCGTCACAACAAAGCCGCCTCGCGGCTGCCTATGGAGTCCGCTAACAGCATGGTTGCGTACGAAAGCATTCTGCAGACATACGATGCAATGTCAGTGACATCGGCGCTGATGGTGGATGCGGCGCAGCATGGCGATTGGGACCGGTTGGTGGCGCTGGAGCGCGATTGCAGTGCGCTGGTCGCGACGCTGAATCGCATCGATAAGGGCTCTGCCCGCCCTGATGCCGGCTACGTCATGCGCAAAGTGGCACTGATCCGCAAGGTGCTCGCCGACGACGCGGAAATCAGGCGGCACACCGAGCCGTGGATGACCAGGCTGCAAGCTTATATCGGCAACACGCGCCAGCAACAACGCCTGCTGCGCGCTTACGAAGGCGGCTGCGCAGGCTAGCGCATCGCGTAGCGGACGCGCTGCAAAGTCCGACCGGTCCAAAGACCTAGCCCGTGGAATGAGGGTATGGTGTGCGCCATATTGTACATTTCTGTACAGATGGAGATCCCATGAAAGACACGACGTTTACGGAGTTGCGCAACCACGCCAAGGACTATTTTGACGCGGTGGAAGGTGGAGATACGATACGCGTGTTCCGCAACGGCAGACCGATTGCCGAAATCGTGCCCGTGCGTAACGGGGATCCTTCCTGGAAGAGACAGGTCATACCGCTGACAGTCAAAGGCTTGTCGTTGAGCCGGGAAATTCTGACCGATCGGGATGAACCGGCTTGAAGTTGTTTCTGGATACCTCGGCGTTTGCGAAGCGTTATGTTGCAGGGCACGGATCGGAACAAGTTATCGCGTTGTGCCAAAAGGCAGACAGCCTGATCGTCAGCGTCATTTGCCTCCCGGAACTGGTCTCAACTCTGTCCCGCCTCGTTCGGGAAAAGAAGCTCTCCAAGGCAAATTACCGAAAACTGAAGGCTGAAGCACTGGCAGATCTCGCGGATGTGGACGTTTGCCAGATCACATCGCAAGTTCTGGTGTCGATTGTCTCACTGCTGGAGTCGCATCCGCTTCGCGCACTGGATGCTTTGCATGTGGCATGCGCGCTCGCGGTCGGGCCCGATGTCTTTGTTTCCGCAGACCGCCGGCAGCTTTCGGCAGCACGAAAAGCCGGGCTCAAAATCGTTGATGTTTCGTAAGCGGCCACCGCCGCGGGTCGAGGGCCTGGCCATGCGCCAAAGCCCGGTTGCATCGCCATGCTCGAGATGGCTCCAGAAAAGCGGTCGCTTCCGCCGCGCCACGGTGCTATTGCGCTCCACCGTTGAAAAGACCGCGGCCGGCGCCGAAATGGCCCTAAAGTTCCCGCTACGCCGGCCGTTATTAGAAGTATAACGGACACCCGGCAGAGTCAGGAAAAAACGCCCGGTCCGTGATCAAGTGGGGCCATCGACGCGACAACGTCCGATTTCTCCTCTCTTATCAACAGGCGGCATGCAAACTGCGGAAGAAGTCTGGCTATGGTGGATTATCAACACATCCTGGATACCTACGGCTTGGTCTCGATCAAATCCGGCGAAATGGTCGAAGCGGCGAAAGCCAGCGACTGGGACCGTCTGGTAAAACTGGAACAGGACTGTCGCGCGCTGATCGATACCCTGCGCCGCGACGACACCAGCAGTGAAAAAGCCGCGCGTCCGGACCGCAGCTATATTCAGCGCAAGTACGAACTGATCCGCAAGGTATTGTCCGACGATGCCCAAGTCCGGCGCTATACCGAGCCGTGGATGGAACAACTGCAGATCTTTCTTGGCAGCACGCGCCAGGAACAACGCCTGCAACGCGCTTACGAAAGCGGCTACGGTAGCCAGGGTTGACGCAATACGGCGCGCGGCATCTTTCCGCACGCTTGGAATACAGACTGTTCGAACGCATTTCCGCTCGCCTGCCAGCCGGCAGCTTCGAGCCATCCAGTAATCCGAGTTCCTGCCGTAATGCAGTAATGCGGGAACGCAGACGCATTTGCGCCGCGGCGGCATGGCGAAGCGCTAGCCAAGATCGGGCACCCGGAGCACAATTTGCAGCCGGCACCGTTTTCATCGCAGCAGATAAAGGTCCAATGAGCCCGCCCAATATTCCAGTTGCCGCCCTGATCGGAATAGAAGCCGGCAGATCGGGCACCCCCCTCGCAAGCCGGACCGATGCGGGCAGCCTCCTGCCCCAGGTCATGCCGGGACAGGTGCTGAGCGCGAGAGTGGACGCGGTCCTGCCTGACGGCAATTTCCGCGTCACGGTGGCGGGGCAGCCGATGAGCATGGCGCTGCCCAAGTATTTCGCGCCGGGCGATGCGCTCGACTTGAAGTTCGTCGGGCGCGAACCGCGGCTGACCTTCGCGTTGACAGGGCCGCTGCAGGCCGCCCCCGGCCCCGTGGTTTCGACTGCGGGCCGCATGGTCGGAACGCTGTTGCCGCGGCCGGGCGAAGCCGCGATGCCGGCTGCGGCAGCCGATGCCGCACCGCTGCTGGCCGCGGCGCCGGACGACGGCGCCGTGCTTTCCGCCAAGCTGCAGGGCACTTTGACCCAGAGCGGTCTGTTCTACGAATCGCACCAGGCCGAATGGGTGGCGGGCAAGCGCGAGCTTGCGGCGCTGCTGCGCGAGCCCCAGGCGCGCTTCGCGCCGGAGGCACCCCTGCCTCGGTCTGCAGTACAGCAAGCGACACCGTCGCAGCAATCACCACCATCGCTCACCGCGCAAAGCACCGCGACGAATATCGCGCTCACGAATGATTTAGCCGCCTCCGGCGCCGCCGGACGCAGCGAGCAGGCGATGCCGCAGCAGGTGCAAGCCCTGGTGCAGCAGCAACTGGCCGCGCTCGAAACCGGCAAGCTGATGTTCCAACTCCAAGTATGGCCAGACCAGTGGATGCGCTGGGAAATCGACGAACAAGCGCAACACGCCGGCGCTCAGGCGGGCGATGGCGATGCGCCGCAGCGCTTCCAGACGCGCTTGCACCTGGAGTTGCCAAGACTGGGTGAACTCGATGCCACCCTGAGTTTCGACGCCACGGGCGTGCGCGTGAGACTGGATGCCGCCGAGGCCGGCAGCGCGGAGGTGCTGCAGGACAATCGCGCGTCGCTGCGCGCCGCCCTCGCTGCCGCCGGCATGCCCTCCGCAGACATAGCGGTCACCCGCCATGGCACGGCCTGAGACGCCCTCCCCCGGCGCAGCGGCTACCTCCGCGGGCGCCGTTGCCGATGCGGCCGCGCCTGCCGGCGTCCACCCGCGGCACGCAGCGGTCGCCATCGCCTATGCCAAAGACGGCACCGCGCCCAGAGTGGTCGCGAAAGGGCGCGGACTGGTGGCGCAGGCGATCATCGAGCGTGCGCGCGAGCACGGCGTATTCGTGCACGAATCAAAGGACATGGTGGCGCTGTTGATGCAGGTCGATCTGGACCAGCGCATTCCGCCCGAGCTTTATCGTGCCGTGGCGGAACTGCTCGCCTGGGTCTATCGCCTCGAGCATAGAGACCTGCTGCCAGCAGACGGTGCGACCCCGCGCACACTGCCCGATCCACCTGCAGGCTGAGGTGACGGCGATGCCGCGCAATTTCTCCTGCTGCGACTGCGCTGTTCGCCTTGGGTTGCGATAGAATCGACGCTTCGATTCAACGCAGATTTGCGATGTCCCCCGCCTCTGACCAGTCCCTGCAAGCCGTAAGCGCCAGCACCGCCGACGAGGAAAAATACACGGTCCATTCGCGCCTCGAGATCGCCTCCGTTCTCGGCGCGCTGCAAAAGGCGGGGACCCTGGTCACGGCGTATTTCGGCGCCGGCAACGATTTCATCCTTACCAGCGTCATCCGCGTCGATGCCGAGGAGGACGAGGTGGTGCTCGATTACGGCGCGGATGCGGCGACCAATCTGCGCGCGCTGAAGGCGACGGCAATTACGTTCGTCGCCGCACACGAGCGCATCAAGATTCAGTTTTCCGCGCCGTCGCTGCGCCAGGTGCAATTCGATGACCGCGACGCTTTCGGCATTCCTCTGCCGAGCGCCCTGCTGCGGCTGCAGCGGCGGGAGTTTTTCAGGATCGTCACTCCGCTGTCGCAGCCGCTGAAATGCAAGATTCCGCCGCAGGGCAAGGGCGTCGACGCGCCCACCGAGGCCACCGTTGCGGACATCAGCTGCGGCGGCGTTGCCCTGGTCGGCTTCAACGCGGCGGCGAGCGTCGACAGCGGCATGTGTTTTCGCGGCTGCCAGATAGAGTTGCCCGACGCCGGCGTGGTGATGGCGGATCTGCTGATCAAGAGCACCTACGAAGTCACCCACAAGAACGGCGCCAAGCGCCTGCACGCGGGATGCGAATTCGTCAATATGCCGGAGCGCGTCCGGGCCAACATCCAGCGCTACATCAACGCCATGGAGCGCGAACGCAGACGGCGCGCCGGGGGGAGGTGATGGTTGGCTTGACGCTATTTGCGGCGACCTGAGTCGTGCGTAGATCGTTGCCGAGCTGAGCTTGTCGCGAAGAGGATAAGATCCTCCGCACTTGCGCGGACGGCGTCCCGTCCGCGCGGATCGTCGCTTGCACACGGACGAAAAGCCGTCCGTGTGTAATCGACGATCTTGGATAAAAACAAGACCAATTGCGGATGCTTTTATCCATAACCCTGTTTTGATCCGGATGCGCTTTTTATCCGGACCTAAACAGGGTTGGCGCGCGGAGCGCGCAATGCCCGTTCTTGGCATGCGCCGTATTCTAGGACGGCGTGAAAGACGTAGCCTTCTAGTCGAAGAATCCCAGCCCCATCAGCTCTTCCGCGAGCAGCCGATAGTCCTTGGCACCCTGGCTGTCCGGGGCGTAGGCAAAGATGTCCATGCCGTGGGCCGGACTCTCTGCGAGACTGACATTCTCGGTGATGCAGGTGCGGCACAGGATGTCGCCGACGTGCTGCCCGACCTTGTCGTAGATCTCATAGGACAATTTCCGGCGACTGTCGAAGCGCGTCACCACCACTTTGCGCGGAAAGCTGCGCTTCAAGGTCTTTTCCAGCGCCTGCAAGGCGGCATCGAGCCGGTGCACGCCCTGCAGGGAAAGAAAATCCGCCGACACCGGAATCAGGATATGGTCGGCCGCCAAGACCGCATTCAACGTCAACATGCCCATGGTGGGACAACAGTCGATCAGGATCGGCGTTCCGTTCATGGGAAAACTGTCGCGCACGCCGGCGCGCAGCTTGCCGGCAATACTCTTGTTGCTTCCGAACAGCGCGTCGATCTTGGCGAGCTCGAGATGCGAGGGAATCACCTGCATCCCCCCCGGCGCGGTGGTCACCAGACGGGCCAGGGGTTTGTCCTCCTTGAAGAAACCGGCGATGCTGTCTTCGCTCGGAATGCCGGCGAGACCGAGCGAAAGCGTCAGATGCGATTGCGCATCGAGGTCGATCGCGATCGGCGCGCGTTGCATGCGCGACAGCGCCGCCGCCAGGTTCACGCAGGTGGTGGTCTTGCCGACCCCGCCTTTTTGATTGAATACCGTGATGACCGTCATGGCGAGGCTCGCACTATATCGACATATTCATGATGTCGCGATAGGCCGTGACCAGTTTGTTCCTCACCTGCACCATCTCCTGAAACGAAAGGTTGGCTTTCTGCATTGCGATCATCACATCGTTGAGGTTGGTGTTCGGCACGCCGAGTTCGAAGTCGCGCGCGAGATTCGACGCGCTGACCTGGGCGCGATTGACGCCTTCGATCGAATTCTTCAGCACGCTAGCGAAATCCACTTTCGGCGCGGCTGCGGCCTTGGCAGTCGCCGGCTGGCCGGTGGCGGCAGCCGAGGCCGCGCGCAGCTGGCCGAGCAGATTGTCGATTGTATTGATATCCATGCTTTCTCCGATTAATGCTGCAGCGCGCCCTCGAGGCGATATTGCTGCAGCTTGTAGCGCAAGGTGCGCTCGCTGATCCCCAGTCGCTGCACCGCCAGCTTGCGCGAGCCGTCCACGGCCAGCAGCGTCTCCAGGATGTGCGCCCGCTCCAGCGCCTTCATGTCCATCGCCGCGCCGGCGGCCGCGACATCGCTCGCCGGCGCGGCAACTTTCTGCGCCGTTGGCGCCGTCGCTGGCGGCGCGGTGTCGGCCAAATCCAGTTGCTCGGCCTCGATCAGTTCATCCGAACTGAGAATCACCGCGCGCTGCAATACGTTTTCCAGTTCGCGCACATTGCCCGCCCAGGCATGCGCAAGCAGGCCTTGTTCCGCGGCCACGGACAAGCGCGCCAGCGGCCGACCCTGCGCCTTGGCGTGGCGTGCGACGAAGCTCCGGGCCAGCGGCACGATGTCGCCGACCCGCTCGCGCAGCGGCACGATGTGCAGCGGAATCACGTTCAGTCGATAAAAAAGATCCGCACGAAACGTGCCGGCGGCGACGCAGGCGCGCAAGTCGCGGTTGGTGGTGGCGATGACGCGGATGTCCAGCGCGATCGTCTTCTTGCCGCCCACGCGCTCGACTTCGCGCTCCTGCAGCACGCGCAGCAGCTTGGCCTGCAGCAGCAGCGGCATCTCCGCTATTTCGTCGAGCAGCAGCGTGCCGCCCTGCGCCTGCTCGAATTTTCCGGCCTGCGCCTGGTTGGCGCCGGTAAACGCGCCGCGTTCGTGGCCGAACAGTGTGGCCTCGAGCAGGTTGTCCGGGATGGCGGCGCAATTGATGGCGACGAACGGCTGGTCGGCGCGCGCGGAATGACGGTGGATGTAGCGCGCCAGCACTTCCTTGCCGCAGCCGCTCTCGCCGGTGAGCAACACGGTGGTCGCCGCTGCCGCGACGCGCTGCGCCATGGCCAATAGCGCCACGCTTTTCGCATCGGCGGCGATGACGCCGGCCTCATCGGCCGCGATATCGCGGCGGCGATAGCGTTCCACCAACTGCAGCAGGCTCACCGGTTCGAACGGTTTGGCCAGATAGTCGCTCGCCCCCGCGCGCATCGCGGCGACCGCACTTTCGATATCGCCGTAGGCGGTCATCAGCACCAGTGGCACCTCGGGATAGTTCTGCTTCACTTCGCGCAGCAGCCCCAGGCCGTCCAGCGGCTGCATCTGGATATCGCTGATCACCAGGCCCACCGCATGGCGCTGCATCACCGCGAGCGCCTCGCTGCCGTCGGCGGCAGGGATCACCAGGTAGCCCGCGAGTTCGAGCGTGACGCACAGCGCGTCGCGCAAGTCGCGGTCGTCTTCAACAATCAGCAGTGGCAACATGTTCATGCTCGGAGCTTTCCAGAGATCTAATCGACGATGGTTTGGATTCGCGCACCGGCGCGCGCTCGCCTGCGAGCGGCAGCCACAGTACGAACTCGCTGCCGGCACCGGGTACGGAGCTTGCGGCGACCTTGCCGCCATGAGCCTCGGCCACGGCGCGGACGATCGCCAAACCCAGGCCGGTGCCGCCGCTCCTGGTGGTGAAGAACGGCTCGAACAGGCGCGCCTGCGCCGCGGGCGAAATGCCGGTCCCGGTATCGGCCACGCGAAATACCGCCTGCGTTCCGGCAATGCGCGCCGCAAGGCGTATGCACCCGCCCTGCTTGCAGGCTTGCACCGCGTTTTCCAGCAGACTCAGCAGCGCACTGGCGAGCGCCTGGTGATCGCCGTGCACGGCGCGCGCGCCGCTCTCGTCGCTCCATTCGACTTGCAGCCCGCACGAGCGCGCGTGCGGTTCTATTGTCTGGTACACCTCGCGCAGCAGGTCCGCGAGCACCACCGGCTCGGAGCCGACTTTCGCGCCGCGTACGAACAGCAGCATCTCCTCGATCAGGCGTTCGAGGTGACGCAGGCGATCCACGGTCTTGCCGGCGAAACGCTCGCGCGCTGGCGCCGCCAGCGTCGCCTGCCCCAGTTGCGCGGCATACAGGAGCGCGGTGGCAAGCGGGGTGCGCAGGCGATGCGCAAGGCGCGCCGCCATCTCCCCCATGGCAGCCAGCCGCTGGCCGCGCTCTGACAATTCGCGTTGCGTGTGCGCCTGGGTAATGTCCTGCAGCAACAGCACCTTCCCCGCTCCCGGCGGCAAGGCGCGGCTGGAGATCGATATACGCAATGTGCCAGCGCCCGAGTCGGGCTGGCGCACCCACTCGCTGGCCACTTCGGTCGGCGCCAGACGCTCGCGCAACAAACGCGCCCAGGGCACGCCGATCAACGGTTCTCCCAGCATGCGCTCGGCGGTCGGATTCGCTTCCACCACCTGGCCGGACTCGCTCAACATCACCATGCCTCCGGGCAAGGCTTCGATCAGCACCGCAAAACGCTGCGACAGCGCGGCTTTTTCGGCGAGCTGGCGCCGCAGTTCGCCGTTGGCCAGCGCCAATTCCTCCGACAGTGTCTGCGCCTGCAGGCGCAACTCGTCATAGGCGCTACAAAGCTCGGAGGACGCGAGGTTGAACACCTGAAACGCGTGCTCCAGTTGCTTCGGATCCATTGTGCTAATTTGATTCATCTTTTCTGTTTCCTAGCGGTCTGGCCTGCAATCCGGGCTGACGCCCTCTGCTACGGATCACAGACTAGCACCGGCGATATGCGGCACGGCCAGCGATAAAGGGCAGGAAATACCCTCTTCTTGCGCCTTTGTCCGGCGCGCCCTTGTCCATAATCGCTACACATCCGGCAACAGCGCAAAACAAGCACGAGTGCCCAATATGAAAACTGCAAATACATCGGCCGCCGGCGCGAACGGCGGCAGGAGCAACGAGCCATGGCTGTAGGTCCGTCTCAATCCGGCGCCGCCCGCCTGCCGCTGCTGGGCATGCTGCCGAACCAGCAAACCATGGGCCTGATGATAGGCCTCGCGGCCATCATCGCGTTGGTCGCGGGAGCGTGGATGTGGGGGCAAAGCTCCGATTACAGGGTGCTGTACACCAATCTCTCGGACCGCGACGGCGGCGCCATCATCAGTTCGCTGCAGCAAATGAACATCCCGTATAAATTCGCCGACGGCGGCGGTGCCCTGCTGGTGCCCGCCGGCCAGGTGCACGAGGTGCGCCTGCGCCTCGCCGGCCAGGGGCTGCCCAAGGGCGGGCTGGTGGGTTTTGAACTGATGGAAACGCAGAAGCTCGGCACCAGCCAGTTCCAGGAGCAGGTCAATTATCAGCGTGCCCTGGAGGGCGAACTGGCGCGCTCGATCCAGGCGCTGTCGTCGGTGCAGACCGCGCGCGTGCATCTCGCGATTTCCAAACCTTCGGTGTTCGTGCGCGAACAGCAAAAACCCAGCGCATCGGTCATGCTCAACCTGCACCCCGGGCGCACCCTGGACGCAACGCAGGTGAGCGCGATCGTCCATCTGGTGTCCTCCAGCATCCCCGATCTGCCGGTCAAGAACGTGAACGTCATCGACCAGAATGGCAATCTGCTGACCACCCAGGCCGGAAACGAACTCGGACTCGCACCGGGGCAGCTCAAATACCTGCACGAAGTCGAACAGAGTTTCGTCAAGCGCATCGAGTCCATCATTACGCCGATCTCGGGTCAGGGTAATGTGCTCGCCCAGGTGACGGCGGACATGGACTTCACCCAGACCGAGAACGTGGCCGAGATCTACACGCCGAATCAGTCGGCGCCGAGCGCGATGCGCAGCCAGCAATTGAGCGAATCCGGCGGCGGCGGCGCGACCGCAGCGGCAAGCGGCGTGCCGGGCGCCCTCAGCAATCAGCCGCCGGGCAATGCGACGGCGCCGGTCACCGCGGCGCCTGGGGCGGCCCCAGGGCAGAGCGCGGCCGCAGCGGCAGCGCAAGCCGCGCAGACCGCGACCGCCGCCGGCAGCCGGCGCGACTCCACCATCAATTACGAAGTGGACAAGACCATCAAGCATACGCGCCAGCCGGTGGGAACGATCAAGCGCCTGTCGGTCGCGGTCGTGGTCAATCACCGCAAGCAGGTCGATTCCGAGGGCAAGGTCACGACCAAACCGCTGGAAGCGGCCGAACTGGAGCAGATCAATGCCCTGGTCAAGGAAGTGATGGGTTTCAACAAGGAGCGCGGCGATTCGCTCAATGTGACCAACAGCGCGTTCTCGGTGGCGGAAGTCGAGCCCGCGGCCGAAGTGCCGCTCTGGAAACAGCCGGAGACGATCGCCACCGCCAAGGACATCGGCAGGAACGTGCTAATCGCGGGCATCGTCCTGTTCCTGGTGCTGGGCGTGCTGCGGCCGCTGCTCACCAAGCTGAGCGAGGCAGTACCGGCGCCGGTGTACGCGCCGGCGGAAGAACAGGCCGCCGTTGCCGGGCAGCGGCGCGTGGGCTTCGAGGACGACCTCAACGCGGTGAAACAGATGGCGCGCCAGGAACCGCAGATCGTCGCCAACGTGGTCAAGGACTGGGTGTCGGGCGATGAATGACGAAGGCATCCAGAAAAGCGCCATTCTGCTGCTATCGCTGGGCGAGGACGGCGCGAGCGAGGTATTCAAGTACTTGGGGCCGCGGGAAGTGCAGAAGCTCGGCGTGGCGATGGCCGGCCTGAAAAGCGTTTCGCGCGAAAAGATCGCCAGCGTGATCGGCGATTTTCGCACCAAGGCCGAGGAAAAGACTTCCCTCGGCGGCAATTCCAACGAATACATCCGCAGCGTGCTCACCAATGCGCTCGGCAGCGAAAAGGCCGGCCACATCATCGACCGCATCCTGCAGGGAGGCGACACCAGCGGCATCGAGGGCCTGAAATGGATGGATGCGCCGACGGTGGCGGAACTGATCAAGAACGAGCATCCGCAGATCATCGCCACCATCCTGGTACACCTGGAGCGCGATCAGGCGAGCGAGATCATCGCGCAGTTCACCGAGCGCCTGCGCAACGACGTGTTGCTGCGCGTGGCCACCCTGGACGGCATCCAGCCCAATGCGCTGCGCGAACTCAACGACGTCCTGAGCAAGCTGCTCTCGGGAAATTCCAATCTCAAGAAAAGTCCCATGGGCGGGATACGCACCGCGGCCGAGATACTCAACTTCATGCCGGCGACCGTGGAAGGCACCATCATGGAAAGCGTCAAGGAGTACGACGCGGAACTGGCGCAAAAAATCCTCGACGAGATGTTCGTGTTCGAAAACATCCTGGACATCGACGATCGCGGCATCCAGCTGCTGCTGCGCGAAATTCAATCCGAGTCGCTGATCGTGGCGTTGAAGGGCGCCTCCGAGGAACTGCGCGAGAAGATTTTCAAGAACATGTCGCAGCGCGCCGCCGAGATGCTGCGCGACGACCTGGAAGCGAAGGGGCCGGTGCGCGTATCCGAGGTCGAAGCGGAGCAAAAGGAAATCCTCAAGATCGTGCGCCGCCTCGCCGACGAAGGTCAGATCGCGATCGGCGCCGGCGCCGAGGACAGCTATGTCTAAGGCTCCGATTCAGAATTTCCGCAATTGCCAATTTATTAGGAAAGTGTGAGCGGCTTACCCCCTCATTTCCTGATGAGCTCCAATTCCGACACCGCCGTTCCCAAAGAAAAGCAAAGCGCCTACGAACGCTGGGAGCTCGATTCCTTCGACGGTCCGCGGCGGGTCAACGGCTCGTTGCAGCTGCCGAGCGTGGAGCAGCTCGAACGCATTCAGCAGCAGGCGCAACAGGAAGGCTTCGCGGCCGGATTTCGCGAAGGCGGCGCGCTCGCGGCCCAGCACGCGGCGCGTTTGCAGCAGGTCCTCAACGCCTTCGCGCAGGAATCGCAACAATTCAACCAGCGCCTTTCGCAGGAATTGCTGGACCTCGCGCTCGCGATCGGCAAACAGATCATCCGCGAATCGCTCAAGGTGCATCCGGAGTTGATCCTGGCGGTGGTCAACGAAGTGCTGAGCCAGCTGCCGCATGCGCACAAGCACGCGCGCCTGTCTCTGCACCCGGAGGATGCCGCGCTGGTGCGCACGCGCCTGGGCGATGCGATCAACCATTCGGGCTGGCATATCCTCGAAGACCCGAAGCTGGCGCGCGGAGGCTGCCGCCTGGACACACCGGATTGCGATATCGACGCCAGCCTCGAAGGCCGCTGGCGGCGCGTGGTCGCTGCTTTGGGCGAGGATCATGGCTGGATCGAGTGAATCCGAAGTCGCCGCCGGCGGCGGGCGCTGGCAGAATTTCCTGCGCGATTGCCGCGACCTGGCGGAGCAGACCAATCCGATCCTAGTCAGCGGTCGCCTGACGCGCGTCGCCGGACTGGTGATGGAGGCGACCGGCCTGCGGCTTGCGGTCGGCAGCGAGTGCACCGTAATGCTGCCCAACGGCAACACCGTCGACGCCGAAGTCGTGGGCTTCTCCGGCGACAAACTGTTTTTGATGCCGGCCAACGAAGTCTACGGCCTGGTGCCTGGCGCCAAAGTGATACCGGTCGAAGTCGCGCAGCCGCGGCCCTCAAGCAAGACCGTCCAGTCGCCGCGGCGGCGCGCCGCCGATCGCGGCAAGCTGATTCCGGTTGGCAATGGTTTGCTCGGCCGCGTGCTCGACGGTACCGGCCGCCCTCTGGACCGCCTCGGGCCGTTGCTGTCGGAGCGCAGCGCTTCGCTGCAGAACCGCCCGTTCAATCCGCTGGAGCGCCTGCCGATCACGCAGCCGCTGGATGTGGGCGTGCGTTCGATCAACGCCCTGCTCACCGTCGGCCGCGGACAACGCATGGGCCTGTTTGCCGGCAGCGGCGTCGGCAAGAGTGTGCTCATGGGGATGATGGCGCGCTACACCAGCGCCGACGTGATCGTGGTCGGTCTGATCGGCGAGCGCGGCCGCGAAGTGAAGGAGTTCATCGAGGACATTCTCGGCGCCGAAGGCCTCGCCCGTTCGGTGGTCGTCGCCACACCCGCCGATACCAGCCCTCTGATGCGCCTGAAAGGCGCCGCCTATGCCACCACCATCGCCGAACATTTCCGCGAACAGGGCAAGCACGTGCTGCTGATCATGGATTCGCTCACGCGCTTTGCCATGGCGCAGCGCGAAATCGCCCTCGCCATTGGCGAGCCGCCGGTCACCAAAGGCTATCCACCGTCGGTGTTCGCGAAGCTGCCGCAACTGGTCGAGCGCGCCGGCAACGGCCGCGACGGGGTCGGCTCGATCACCGCCTTCTACACCGTGCTGGTGGAAGGCGACGACCTGCAGGACCCGATCGCCGACAGCGTACGCGCGATCCTCGACGGGCACATCGTGTTGTCGCGCGCGCTCGCCGACCAGGGCCACTATCCCGCAGTCGACGTCGAAGCCTCCATCAGCCGGGTTCTGCCCGCCATCGTGTCGCCGCAGCAGCTCGAGCTGGTCCGCCGCTTCCGGTTCTTGTACACGCGCTATCAGCGCAGCCGCGACTTGATCAGCGTCGGCGCCTACAGCCCGGGCAACGACCCGGTGCTCGATCAGGCGATCGCCATCCATCCGCAGCTGGAAACCTTCCTGCAACAAGGCATGCGCGAGCGTCAGCCTTACGCCGGCAGCGTCAGCCAGCTTTCGACCCTATTGAATTCGGCGAATCTGCCGTTAACTAAACAGTAACAGAGCAGGAGAAAGCAATGTCCAGGCCCTTTCCCTTACAAACCTTGCTCGATTTGGCGCTGGTCAACAGCGATGCGGCGGCGGCGCGGCTGTGCGCGATCAACGGCCACGACAGAGAAATGGAACAACGGCTACAGTTGCTGCTCGATTATCGCAGCGAATACACGGCGCATCTGGCAGAAGTGGCGAAGGTCGGGATGAACAGCGTCGACTGGCGCAATTTCCGCAATTTTATCGACAAGATAGACGCAGCCATCCTGCAGCAGCGCGACGCGGTGGCCCAATCCAAGCAGCGCGTCAAGGCGGGCCAGATTCAGTGGCACGCGGAGCAGCGCGCGCTCAAGTCCTACGACACCCTGTTCCAACGCCACCGCTCTACCGAGATCAAGCGCGAGTCGAGGCAGGAGCAAAGAGAGCAGGATGAATTTGCGCTGCGCGGTTTTCTCGCACACCGCTTGGTTGCGGGTTAAGACTGCTCTCAATCAGGGGTATTCCGGGCGGAACGCTGCGGGTTCCGCTGCTGCCTCTGCCTCAATATTTCTCCAAATGCCTGGTCGCTGGCACGTAGCTTGCATGAAAAGCTGCGTATCGATCAAATGCCGCAATTTCTAATCTAGACCAAGGACGCATCGTGACAGACCTGCCCACCCTCGCCATTTCTCCGGCTGCCAGACCTACCCCAAGCACGGCAACGCGCGCGCCGGAGGCGTCGAACAGTGTCAAACCAGGCCAGGAAGACGACGCTCAGTTCCACGAGGAGTTGACGCGCGAAATGCATGCACAGCAAGGCCAGACAGCCCCTGCGGGGGACGCGCGCGCCAGCACCGGGCCGTCGGAGCATGGCAACGGAGAAGACGGCCCCAAAGCAGGTCAGGAGTCCGCCGATGCAAGCGCCGCCTCGATTGCGGCGATGCTGAACGGCACCGCCGCGCTGCCAGCGACGATAATCAACGCACTGCCGCTGCCCGCCGCGGTCGAAACCGGAGTCATCGCTGCGAATGGTTCGGCAGCCGATGCAACGTCCATGGGAATCGCCGGCAACGCCCGCGGGGCGCACCCAAAATGGCCGGGACCGGCCGGCACCGATCCCCATCGCCCCGACAGCCTGTCGGCGCTCGCGGACTCGAATGCAGAAGGCATGGAGCGGGCAGCGGAAAAATCCCGGGCGGAATACGGACTGGCGGCAACCGCCGCCCTGGCAGAATCTGCCGCTGCCGGCAAATTTTTGTCGGCCGCGCGCGACGCACTCAATCCAGTGGCCGCACTCGAGTCCAGACTGACACCCGCTGCTGCCGCGGAAACACCGCTCTCCGCAGCCATGAATGCGGGTGCCGCCGCACCGACCCAAGGTGCGCACGTCGCAGCAGCGACGGCGGCAATCGCGGCGCACGTGGCGGCGCCCGGATGGGATCGCGCTGTGGGCGAGAAAGTGGTGTGGATGGCCGGCCAACACCTGCAGGTCGCCGAGCTTCACCTCAATCCGCCGGAGCTCGGGCCGCTGCAAATTACGCTCACCGTCAACAACGACCTGGCAAGCGCACAGTTCGTATCCCAGCACGCAGCCGTGCGCGACGCGATCGAGGCCGCGATGCCGCGCTTGCGCGAGATGCTGGCCGAGGGCGGCATCACCCTTGGCAATGCCAACGTCAGCGCCGAGTCATTTCGCGAGCAGGCGCAGCAGGACTCACGCAACCACGCAGCGCGCGGCGCCGCGCAGGCGGAAACGGGCGGCGCGTTCCGGGTCACGCAGTCGATGCGCACCCTGCGCGGTCTGGTCGATATCTTTGCCTGAGCGTTAGCGCCGGAGGCGATGCCCGCCGCACGCGCAAAAGAATGAGTTGAGGGGAATTCACCTGTCTGTTTCGCCCAGCGGGTGAACAGCAGCTGGTCAATAATTCAGGCATACCCCATTGGCCCAGGCTAATCATGGCAACGAGTACCCCCAAGGACACGAAGCAATCCCCCAAAGCCAAAACCGATCCCAAGGGCAAGCCCGCGTCGGAGGGGGTTGCTGAAGCCGATGCCGCCCCCCCGAAGAAGAAACGCAATCTGCTCAAGATGCTGGTGTTGATCGGGCTGCCGCTCGCCCTCGCCGGCGGCGGTGCGTACTGGCATTTCCTCCATAGCCCTGAGCCGCAGGACGAAACACCTCAGAGCGCCAAGGCCGCCCCTGCCAAGGCGGCGAAGAGCACCTCGACTAAGCCGCCGGCGTTCGTGCCGCTGGAGCCCTTCACCGTCAATCTGCAAATGGAAGGTGCCCCCCAGTACCTGCAGGTCGGACTGACCTTGAAAGTTACCGATGCAGTCTATGGCGACGCGATCAAGTTGAACATGCCTGACATCCGCAACCGCGTTCTGTTGCTGCTGTCGGGCAAGAAAGCAAGCCAGATCAATACCCTCGAGGGCAAGCAGGCGCTTGCGGCCGAGATCATGCAGGAGACGGCGCAGGCCTTGGGCGCTAGCGTCCCCGCCGGCGGCATTGCCAGCGTGCTGTTCACCTCCTTCGTCATCCAGTAGCCGCGATGAGCAAGGATTTCCTTTCGCAGGACGAAATCGATGCGCTGCTCAAAGGCGCGGGTGACGAGAGCGACGAGGCGGCGCCGACCGATTCCAAGGATGTTCGACCGTACAACCTGGCGACGCAGGAGCGCATCGTTCGCGGGCGCATGCCGACCCTGGAAATCATCAATGAGCGCTTTGCACGCCAGCTGCGCATCGGCCTGTTCAACTTCATGCGCCGCACCGCCGAAATTTCGGTCGGCCCGATCCGCATCATCAAATACACGGAGTTCATCCGCAACCTGGTGGTGCCTACGAATCTGAACATGGTGCAGGTGAAGCCGCTGCGCGGGACCTCCCTCTTTATCTTCGATCCCAATCTCGTGTTTCTGGTGGTGGACAATCTGTTCGGAGGCGACGGCCGCTTCCACGTGCGCATCGAAGGGCGCGATTTCACCCAGACCGAACAGCGCATCATCCAGCGCCTGCTGGGAGTGGTGTTCGAGGAGTACGAAAAGGCGTGGAAACCGGTATACGAAGTGAAATTCGAATACCTGCGCGCCGAGATGAACACGCAATTTGCCAACATCGTCACGCCGAACGAGGTGGTGGTGGTGACGACCTACAACATCGAATTCGGATCGACCTCGGGCGAATTTCACATCTGCCTGCCCTACTCCATGATCGAACCGATACGCGATCTGCTCTACAGCAGCATGCAGGGAGACCGGCTCGAAGTCGACAAGCGCTGGTTACGTATGCTGTCGCAGCAAGTGCAGGTGGCCGAGGTGGAACTAGTTGCCACCCTGGGACAGGCGCAGACGACTCTGGGAAAAATCATGCAGATGAAGGCCGGCGACATCATCCCGCTCGCCATCCCCGAGGCCATCACCGCGGCTGTCGACGGGGTCCCGGTGATGGAATGCCGCTACGGGCTGTTCAATGGCCAGTACGCGCTCAAGGTCGACAAGATGCTGCACAGCTCAAGCAGCGACTGAAACGGAGATAGACATGGCCGCAACCACGGAACAGGAACAGATCAGCGCCGACGACTGGGGCGCTGCGATGCAGGAGCAGGCGGCGGCAACGCCCGCCCCCCCGCATACCCCCGGCAACGTTCCGCCGACGCAAGTGTTCGAGCAATTCACCGCCGGCGGCACCGTTGCCCCGCAGCACACCGATCTCGACATGATCCTCGATATTCCGGTCAGCCTGGAAGTGCAGCTGGGCCGCACCAAGATCGCGATCAAGAACCTGCTGCAGCTGGCGCAGGGATCGGTGGTCGAGCTCGATGGCCTGGCGGGGGAGCCGATGAACGTGCTGGTCAACGGCTGTCTGATCGCGCAGGGTGAAGTGGTGGTGGTGAACGACAAATTCGGCATCCGCCTGACCGACATCATCACGCCGTCCGAACGCATCCGCAAATTGAACCGGTAAGCAGACGATGCGTCGGGTTCTGTTCAATTCGCGCGCGCTGCTTGCTGTCTTCGCTCTATTCTCGGCAAGCTGCCTGCAGGCACAGACAACTGCAGTCCAGGCGGCGAGCGTCCCGGCAGGGGCGTCCGGCGGCGGCTACCTGCAGATGGTGTTCGGCCTGGCCCTGGTTCTCGGTCTCGTCGGCGCCCTGGCTTGGCTGATGAAGCGGCTTTCCGCCTTGCCCGGAACCGGCGCCGGCGTGATTCGTGTGATCGGTGCCGCCGCCGTTGGCCAGCGCGAACGCATCGTCCTGGTGGAAGTCGGCGAGACCTGGCTGCTGGTCGGCGTTGCGCAGGGACAGGTGCGTCGCCTGCACACCATGCCGAAGTCGGAGTCGGCCACGCCGACCAGTGTCATCGCGCCGGCGGATCAAGGCTTCGCGATCTGGTTGCGGCGGATGATGGAAAAGCGCGGCCATGAATGAGGCGCGCGGATCTGCGAAGCAGTCCGCCGTTCGCACCAACGCACTGCGCTTCGGCCTGACGGCGCTGTTGCTGCTGGGATTGGCGCTGGCGGTGCCGGCCCTGGCGCAGGAACTGTCCCTGCCCGCGATCACCAGCAAACCCGCTGCCGGCGGCGGTCAGACCTATACGCTGAGCGTGCAGACGCTGCTCACGCTCACTGCGCTCTCCTTCCTGCCCGCGGTGCTGCTGCTGATGACCGGCTTTACCCGCATCGTCATCGTGCTCTCGTTGTTGCGCCACGCCATCGGCCTGCAGTCGACGCCATCCAATCAGGTCGTCATCAGCCTGTCGCTGTTTCTGACGCTGTTCGTCATGTCGCCGGTACTCGACCGGATCTACGACGAGGCGTACCAGCCGTTCGCCGAAAACCGCATCGGTTTCAACGAAGCCGTGGAAAAGGGCGCGGTGCCGCTCCGGAGCTTTATGCTGCGCCAGACGCGCGAGTCGGACCTGGCGCTGTTTGCCCGCATCGCCAACCTGCCGCCGCTGCAGAATACGGCTCAACTGCCGATGAAAATCCTGATTCCGGCCTATGTCACCAGCGAGCTGAAAACCGCGTTCCAGATCGGCTTCCTGGTATTCCTGCCGTTCATGATCATCGACATGGTGGTGGCGAGTGTGCTGATGTCGATGGGGATGATGATGATGTCGCCCGCGACCATCTCGCTGCCGTTCAAGATCATGTTGTTCGTGCTCGCCGATGGGTGGCATCTGCTCATCGGTTCCCTGGTGCAAAGCTTCTACAGTTGACGCCGGGCTCATCGTACCCGACCCTGCCCCGAGTCACGAGCGCACCATGACCCCCGACACCGTCATCTCACTGGCGCAGCGTGCACTGGAAGTGACGCTGCTGATTTCGGCGCCACCACTGCTGGCGGCGCTACTTACCGGTCTCGTGGTGAGCATCTTCCAGGCCGCGACTCAAATCAACGAAATGACCCTGTCTTTTATTCCGAAGCTGGTGGCGATTTTCGTGGTGCTGGTGGCCTTCGGTCCGTGGATGCTGAGCATCCTGCTCGACTACGTCAACAACCTGTTCACCGGCATTCCCGGAATCGTAGGCTGAGCGCGATTCCGACCGGGCCTGCCGCATGATCAGCGTCACCACCGCAGAGCTCAACGCCTGGCTGGCTGCTTTTGCCTGGCCCCTGGCACGCATCCTCGCGCTGTTCGCGAGCGCACCGATCATCGGCAATCCCAGCCTGCCGGTGCAGATCAAGATCGGACTGGCGATACTGCTGACGATACTGGTCGCGCCGCTGCTGCCGCCGCCTCCGGACATCGACCCGGCGTCCGCCACCGGTCTCCTGATCCTGGCGCAACAGATGCTGATCGGCCTGGGGATGGGATTTGCGATGCAGATCGTGTTTCACGCAACCGAGATGGCCGGCGAGTTCATCGGTCTGCAGATGGGTCTCGGTTTCGCCACCCTGTACGACGCCTCGATTCCGGGCTTCATTCCGGTGCTGGGGCAATACATGGGCGTCATTGTCAGCCTGGCATTTCTTGCCATCGACGGGCATCTGCTGCTGTTGTCCGCCATGGCGGGCTCGTTCGATGCGCTGCCGATCGCCGCCGTTTCCGCCGCCCCCGGGCTGCGTTCCCTGGTCGAGTGGGCCGGCTGCATTTTTTCCTACGCCCTGACGCTGTCGTTGCCGCTGATGGCTGCCTTGCTGATCACCAACATCGCGCTCGGTGTGCTCACGCGCGCCGCGCCGCAACTCAATTTATTCGCCGTCGGCTTCCCGCTCACGATACTGATGGGCATGCTGGTGCTGACGCTGTCGTTGCCCTATTTCTTGCCGGTATTCGAACAGCTGTTCCGCGAGGGATTCCAGACCATACTCCAGCTTACCGCGGCGCTGCGAGTGAAATAGGGTCGGCCAGAAGGGAAATATTCGCGGGGATCGAGAAACGCGAATTCAGTGCTTCAGCTCGATGACGCCTTGCGCCACGCGCTGCGCGATCGGTACGGAAGATTCAATGCCCTCGGTGTACTCGAGCACGGCAAACGTTGCGTAGCCGCCTTCGCTCCTAAGTTTTTCCGCGCGCCGGGCGAACAATTGCGCCGCCTCGCCGTCGCCACCGGTGGTGAAGCGCTTCTTGCGCAGGGAGATGCGCACCCGGGCCTCGCCCAGCGGCGCTTGCGCCAGCTGCCAGTTCGGCGCCAGCGGATCCACCGCCCAGTCGATCACCGCGATCAGGGCAATGTTTTCCATGCTCAGGCTCAATCCCGACGAAACCTGCAAGGCTTTGTTCGGGATCAAGGTGCTGAGTTTATTGCCCGCACCGTCGGTCACTTGCGTGCCATAACTGACGGTGTTGGCGCAGCCCGCCGTCATCAGGGCGATCAGGCACATTGCAGCCAGTCCAAGCTGGCCAGCCATAGAGCGCGAACTCTTGCCATCACCCGACTGAAGCGTCATGGCCATGCCTAGAGGTAATTGAACAGCGACAGCCCCGCCACTTTGACGAAGGTCTGCTGCGACGCCTGCAGCGTGACCTGCTGCTGCGTGAATTCGGATGCCGCCTTGGCGTAGTCCAGGTCCTGCAGGCGCGACAGGCTCTGGCTGTACTGCAGCGCAAGGCTGTCGTTGCCGTTCTTCAGACCGTCGAGCTCTTTCAATCGCGATCCGACCGAAGCGCGCGCCGAGATGAAGTTGTTCAACGCGTTGTCCAGATCGCGCTGCAGCCTGCCCAGTTCATTGGTGCGCGCCGTGGCGCCCGCCCCCGACTCGAGCAAGCTGGCGAGATCGCTCATGGTCTTAAACACGTCCTGAGTCGTGCTCGGCGTTATCGAGAAGGTGTCGCCCGCGGCGGGCGTGCCGCTGATTTTGGTCTCGACGCCGTAATCGAATGCGGGTTCGGCGCCCTGCGATTTCAGGCCGATGCTCGCGCCCGGGCTGAAACTCCTGGCGTAGGGAGGCGAACCCGCAACGCCGCCTGTGAGCAGCGAAGTGCCGCCGCTGTCGACAATGTCGTAAGTCAGTGCCGATGCAGCGCCCGGATTGATGGCGAATGTGTCGCCGGCTTGCAGCGGCACCAAGCCGTCGTTTATGACGGCTTCGAAACCCTGAAATTTGATCGGCGCGCCGGTGGTGTAGTTGTTGGTGCCGATGACGACGTGGGAACCGGTCGCGTTATCGACGATGTCGTAATCGGTGGCTGAAGTAAATTCAATCGAGTAATTCTTGCTGCCGGCATTCCACTGCTTCTGGTCGACGATACCGACCGTGCCGCTGGCATCGCCAACATTGGTCGGTGCCGCGACCACGGTGGCGGCCCCGGCGAACTTGATGCTGAAGGGCGCGTTGGCGACGCTGTTCCACTTCATGGCGTCGAGCACGTTGCCATTGTCGATCAGTCCGGTGCCGGCATTGGTGCTGGCAGGAGTAACGCCCGCGGACAGGCCGGTGTCGGTCAAAGTGCCAGTGATAGCGATCGGCCGGCCACCGGCAGCGGTCAGGGTCACCGCGCCCGTAGCCAAGGCGGTGGCGCTTACACCCGACAATCCGGAAACCAAGTTAATCGCCGCTGCAACGAGTGCGCCTTGTGCGGCGACGCTCCGGAGGGCGGGGCCGGCGACTGCACCGACGTTCACGCCGTTGATCGCGAACGTATTGGCCGCGATATCGCCAACCGTAGGGACCGCGCCGGCGGTCGAATGCGAGATAGTATTTCCCGTGCGGGTGACAAAACTGCCGTTACCGTCGGGGATGTTGACGAACAATCCGCCTCCCGAATCGCTGACCTCGATCTGGCGCGTGGGACCGACCTGCAGCAGGCGCTGTCCCTGGTCGCCGTTGTAGGTGACCACGCCGGGCGAAGCCTGGCTGAAGGGGCTGCTCGCACTTCGGTAGCCGGCAAACATAAACTGGCCGCTGGTGTCGGTGCTGTTGGCAAGGCCGATCAATTCCTGATATTGGCTGCGCAACTGGCCGGCGAGCGTGATGCGGTCGGCTTGGCTGTAGCTGCCGTTTCCGGCGGCATTGGTCGCGTCCTTCGCGTTTTGCAGCAAATCAGTGATGCTCGCAATCACCGATTCCTCCAGTCCCAGACTATCCTTGGCGGCGCCGATGTTTGCGTCGTACTGCTGGTTGATCCCCTGCGATTGCGATATTTCCAGCACCCGCGCCGAAGCGCTCGGATCGTCGGCGGGCGTCATGATGCGCCGGCTCGCCCCGATCTGCTCCTGTATCTGCATCAGTTTCGCGGTCTGCTGCTGCATGTTGGCGACGCTGCTGTCATAAATCGTGCTGGTGCTGATGCGCATGAAGCTCTCCTTATCTGCTTATATCCAGCAGCGTTTGAAACAAACCGGTAGCGATCTGCATCATCTTGCCCGAGGCCTGGTAAGCCTGCTGATAGCGCAGCAGATTGGCCGCCTCGTCGTCCAGATTCACTCCCGCGACCGATTGCTGCGCCTGCTTCGTTTGCGCGACCAGATTCTGCTGTGCCGTCGCCATGACCTGCTTCTGGCGCGCCTTGTTGCCGACATCGCTCACCAGTTGCGCGTAGGCCTGCTGAAAGTTGAGCACGGGTTGGCCGCCGGCGGTGGCCTTGCCCAGAGTACTCGCAGTTTGCAAACCTGCCAGCGCAACCACGTTGCTGCTGTCGGAAACGCCGCCCGAATTGGGGCGCACGGAGAAGGTATCGCCGCTCAACGGCGAACCGGATACGGTTGCCTGCGCACCCAGGAATAGCGCCGGCAGTCCCAGATCGATGACGCCGCCGCTCTTGTAATTGCGCGGATAGGGCGCACCAGCTGGCAGGGGATTCCCAGTCAGCAGAGAATTGCCAGTGCCATTGTCGATAACGTCGTAGGTGGTGACGCCGCCGCTTACGGCAAACGCGATCGTCAGATCCTGCGCCGCCCAACTCGCGATATTTGTTATGGTCTGGGCACCGATCGCCGCAGTGCCGGCATTGCCGAATGCCGGCGTGTTCACAATATCGGTCCCGAGAGTATTGGGATTGGTGATGGCGAAACTGTCGCCATTTGCAGGGACGCCGCTCATCGTCAGGTTAGCGCCCGCATCGGCTACCGCTGCGCGGCTGAAATCGATGGCGCTTCCTTCGACATAGGCGCGCGGATAGGGCGTAGTCGGGATGTTCCCGGTGATCCAGGAGTTGCCCGTGGCATTGTCGATGATATCGTAGGTGGTGACGCCGGCGCCGCTGACGGTAAACGCGATCGTGAAATCCTTGCTGTTGCCGGCAGCATTCCAGCTTGGAGAGAATAGGACCTTTCCGGACCCTATGGTGCCATTGCCCTGATTGGACTGTGCCGCCGCAGTGGCGATCTGACTGGCGGCGGCGATCTTGGTGGGATCGGTTATTGCCACGGCAATGTCGCGCGCGCCAGCGCGCGTCGGCTGGATCAGCCAGCTGTCGTTCGCCGTCGCGCCCGCAATATTCAGCGCAATACCGTCTTGTATGATGCTTCCTGCCCCGGCGCCGGTTTGCGCGAAATCGAATACTTTGGCGTCGGAAAGACGGGTAAGCACGAATTTCGCGTTAGCGCCATCGTATTGCACCCTGTAATCGCTGGTAGTCAGCGCGCTCACGTCCTGAAAGCCCGATGTCACCGTCCCGGTAGGCATGACGGTGACACCGGCTGCAGTACGCGGGATCGGGAGCACGCCCGGCGGGGCGGGAACTTTGAAAAATATGTCGCCTGGATCGCCGTTCAGGTCCTGTCCCAGACTGTGCTGGGCATTGAAGGCCTGCGCCACGCCGATGGCTACGCGCCCGATGGCATTCTGGGTCGGATACAGGGTCTCGCTGCGAAACGCAAGCAGGCCGCCGAGATTGCCACCCTGCAGGGTGGATGAACCGAGCAGGACAGTGGTGCTGCCGCTTTTGTAGCCGACCTCCGTGCGCTGCGCGTCGTCCGCTGACGGCGCTGCGAGCAGATCGAAGGTCTGTCTGCCCACCACGACCGGCTGGCCGTTGCCAACGAAAACGTTGTAGCTGCCGTCGCTTTGCGTGACCGTGGTCACGCGAATTTCCTTGCCGAGTTCCGCAATCAGGGCATCGCGCTGGTCACGCAGGTCGTTTGCGGGCTGCATGTTGGTCGCGCTCTCGGCGATCGTAATGTCGTTATTCAGCTTGGCGATCTGTTTGGCAAAGGAATTGATGGCGCCGACGCTGCTCTGGATGGCGCCGTTGATGCCGGAGCCGATTTCGGCCAGCCGCTGGTCCAGGCTCTGAAACCGTGCCGTCATCGCTTGCGCCCCGGATAGCATCGCCTGGCGCGACGGCATCGAGGCGGGATTGGCCGCAACGCCGTTCACGCCGCTGAAAAAGTCCTGCAGTGCCGGTGCCAGGCCGGCGCTGACATCGCCGAGCATGTTGTCGATCTGCTTGATCTCGGCGTAATAGGAATCGAGCTCGCTGCCCTGGGTCTGCGCCAGATTCACCTGGCTGGAGAGGAAATCGCTATACATGCGCTTCACCGAGCTCACCTGCGCGCCCTGGCCGAAGAATCCGGCACCGGAAAGCTGCGGAATATTGCTTGACTGGACGATTTCCTGGCGGCTGAAGCCGGGGGTGGAGGCGTTGGTGATGTTGTGCCCGGTCGTTACCAAGCCGGCCTGCGCGACGTTGAGTCCGGTCGCGCCGATGCCAAAGATGCTGTTACCCATGCTGGAGCCCTCGCCAAGCGCCTCTATTACAGTTTAGCGGCAGTTTTTCCGTCAAATTGAGGATGTCCAGATTCATGATTCGCCTGCCTCAGGCCACAATGGTCTGGCGCATGCGCGCGCTGTTCAGGATCTGGGTCAGTTTTTGCCCGTACTGCGGGTCGGTCGCATAGCCGGCGCGCTGCAAGCCGTAAGCAAATCCGGCGCTGTCGGTCTGCTTGAGCACCGCCGCGTAGCGCTGGCTGCCCTGCATCATGCTGGCGTAGTCTTTGAATGCCTCGGCGTAGGATGTATAGGCGCGAAATTTCTGCATCACTTTGCTCGCCACGCCGTCGACGTATTCGGTGGTCATCACATTCACCGTCGGTCCGGTCCAGTTGCGCCCGGCCTTGACGCCGAACACGTTGAAGCTCTGGCTGCCGTCCGCGGCGCGTATCTCGCGCTTGCCCCAGCCGCTCTCGAGCGCTGCCTGGCCGAGCAGGAAGCGCGCCGGAATACCGGTGGCCTCGCTCGCCGCCTGCGCGTGCGGCTTCATGCGTTCCAGAAATTCCTGCCCGGTGCGCAGCGCTTCCGGCTTGAGTTTGCCGGCCTTCGACTGCGGCGCCGAAGGCGAAGTCGCCGCCGCCGGATCCGGAACTTGCTCCGCGGGCCTTATCGACCCCGAGGCCATGCGATTGCGCTGCAACTGCTTTAGCATTACCTCGGACAGGCCGATGCCCTTGCTCGACAAGGTTTGCGCGAGTTGCTGGTCCAGCATCGAGGTATAGGCGCGCGTCTGCTCGCTGTCGGTCACGCCATCCTGGGGCGTGGCGTCGCGCATGCTCTTTAGCAACGTGCTCAAGAACACCGCCTCAAACTGCTGCGACGCGCCTTTTAAGGCCTGCTCCGGATCGTTCTTCGCCCGCATGCGCAATGCGTCCAGGCCGCGCGCATCGAGCGCAAAGCTGCCGTTGGGGTCCAGTTTCTGCATCATGATCGTGCTCTCTTGTTTTCGTGGTTCGCGGCTCGAATTACTTTGATGCAAGTTCCACGCCAGGTCCATGGATCCGGCACACAGGTATCAGATGACCTCCAGTTCGGCACGCAGGGCGCCGGCGGATTTCATCGCCTGCAGTATCGCCAGCAGATCCTGCGGCGTGGCGCCGATCGCGTTGAGCGCCTTCACCACGTCGCCCAGCGAAGCGCTTTGCCGCACCATCGTCAGGCCGCTTTTTTCCGCCTTGATTTCAACCGTCGCGCGCTCCGCCTGCACCGTCTGCCCTGCGGACAGCGGCGCCGGCTGGCTGATCACCGGTTCGCTGCTGATGGACACCGAAAGATTGCCGTGGGCCACCGCGCAGGCATCGACCATCACCGCCTGGTTCATCACCACCGATCCGGTACGTGCGTTGACGATTACCTTGGCGCTGGTCTGCGCCGGCGTCACATCCAGGCTCTCCAGGTCCGCCACGAAGCTGACGCGCTGGTCGACCAGATCCGGCGCGCGCACTTGAATCGATCGACCGTCCAGCGCCGTCGCCGTTCCCGCCGAAAACTTGGCATTGATCGCGTCCACGATGCGCCGCGTGGTACTGAAGTCGGTGACGTTTACCTCGAGGTTGATGTAGTCGGATTGACCCAGCGTCGTCGGCACGGCGCGCTCCACGGTGGCGCCGGCGCTGATGCGTCCCACGGATAGATGATTGACCTGGACGCTCGCGCCGCCGCCCGGCGAACTTGCCCCCACCCCGCCGACCAGCACATTCCCTTGGGCGATGGCATAAACCTGGCCGTCGCCGCCTTTCAGCGGCGCCATCAGCAGGGTGCCGCCGCGCAGACTCTTGGCGTTGCCCATCGAGGATACCGTCACGTCGATCGCTTGCCCCGGCTTGGCGAACGCGGGCAGCGCCGCCGTCACCATCACTGCGGCGACATTCTTCAGCTGCAGGCTGGTCCCGGCCGGCATGCTGACCCCGAGCTGCGTCAGCATGCTGACGATGCTCTGCACGGTGAACGGCGTCTGCGTGGTCTGGTCGCCGCTGCCGTCCAGACCGACCACCAGTCCGTAGCCTATCAGCTGGTTGCTGCGCACCCCCTGGATCGAGGCCAGGTCCTTGATGCGCTCGGCGTGTGCGCTGCCGCAGGCGCATGCCAGAAGCAGCATTCCGAGCAGACGGTAGGTAAATCGACGCATGGTCAGATTCTCGCTGTTGAATTGGCGCTAGAACG
>Ga0334722_10000098_pt1 | contig 124263 bp, 121 predicted proteins | sample C3_bottom_MG_FD_207210 | JGI IMG/M metagenome (GOLD analysis project Ga0334722, IMG submission 207210) | Sediment microbial communities from Yellowstone Lake, YNP, Wyoming, USA - C3_bottom | ecosystem: Environmental > Aquatic > Freshwater > Lake > Sediment | place: USA: Wyoming | collected... | reverse complement strand
TAACAGCCATAACGGCATGCAACAAGCGACAGCGCATATAGCCAAGTAAAAAGGAAAGGGGGTAAGCCAAGATGAAGATAAAGTACACCGCGCCCAGGGTAGTGGCAAGCTCGAGCGTACACCCCTGCTAAAGGGCGAGACTGCAAGAAGGGTTTGGTTTAAAGTAAAACTTGAAGTTAAAAAGGGCTGATGGTATAATAACCGTCAGCCCTTTTCTGTGTCCATATATACACCATGGAGGTCAGATATGCTTGAGCGAAATACGATGCGAGTCAAGATGGTTGCCGTATTATCCATATTGTTCTGCGCGGTATTGGCCTGCGGGGCCGCCTGGGCTCAGGATGTCTACAACGAGAAGAACGAAACCGTGATTGAGAAGGTCACTGAAGGCGACATCCCGAAGCTCGTACAGTTGCTTGGGGACCCGGACCCGAGGGTGCGGTCGCTGTCGATGACCTTTCTGCGGTCCTTTGGGACAAAGGCCGTGCCGGAGCTTCTTGACGCATTGAGAAAAGGCGCGAACACAGTCACGGTAATGGATATCCTCGGAGAGACCAACGACCCGAGGGCGGCCGAGCCTATAGCCGCTTACATAGGAGGGAAGGGCGAGGAAATCAATGCGGCGTTGAAGCGGAACCTCGAAGCCTTGGGAGACCTTTCCGTGCCGGCCCTCGTCAGGAGGCTTGAGGATAAGGAAAACCGGAGTGATGTCGAGGCCATGCTCTGCGATATAAGAGGCTCGGTGACTTCAGGGAAGCTTGTGAGGCCGATGTTGTCGAGCCCAGACGGAGGCTTGCGTGCGGCCGCAGTCCGGATACTTGGCGCCTGGGGATACATGTCGGCGGATGACGCCTTTCGGATGCTCGACGACAAGTACGGCGATGTGCGCGGCAATGCCATATATGTGTACGGCAGAGTCACAAATGAATATGACCAGCGAAAACTTGCGGACCTTCTCAAGGACGAGAACCCAAAGGTGCGGAGCGAGGCCGCAAAACTACTTGGAAGGGTCCTGGACCCCGACATGTCCGTGGTCGCCAAGCCGCTGATAGATGCAGCCAAAAACGACACGGACAACAACGCGAGGAAACAGGCCCTTTACGCACTTGGCGCGCTCAAGGTCCCCGGTGCGCTCCTGCCGCTTCTCGACGCGCTGAACGCCAAGGACGCGGACGTGCAGGTCCACGCCCTTGGCGGGCTCACCCAGCTTAAGGCAAGGGAGGCCGTGCCCTATTTGTTGAAGCCTTACGAGGAAGGAAAGGACGTCAAGGAGATGGTAACGGCAGGTACGTGCGACGTCCTTCAGGCCATCGGCGACCCGGTCGACATAATGCCTTTCCTGCCGTATTTGACCAGGGTGACGGCCTACGACGACGAGGTGCTGTTGATCGACCTGATAAAGGCCTTCACTACTGACGCAAACAGAAAGTCCGCGGAAGACGCCCTGGAAAAGTTCATCCGGCAGACGGATACATGCAATTACAGGGACAGAGCGACTGACGCGCTGAATTTCCTGAAGAATAAATAGTTACCGCAGTTTTTCCATGAGGGCCGCAGCCTCGGGGTAGTCCGGCTTTATGCGAAGGGCCGTACCGAGTGCGGCCCTGGCCTTGTCACGGTCCCCGGCCCCGAGGTATGCGACTGCCAGGAAGAAATGTCCCTCCGGGTCGCCGGGGTTGAGCTCGACCGACCTGCCAAGCTTTTCGATAGCGGAGCCGTACTGCTTTCTTGCGCCAAGTATTATGCCCTGGATTAGGAACGACTGGCTGTCCTCGGGGTTTGAAACGGACCTGGCGCGCAGCATATCAAGCGCTTTCTCGGCGTCACCATCGTCGCGTGTAATATACCAGCGGTTTAAGTACAGTTCGCCGAAGTCCGGATGAAGGCTTATACCCTTGTCGAGTATTTCCTTAGCCTCGCCGTCCCGGCCGAGCCCGTGCAGAAGCACGCCGGCCAGGTTGTAGGCGTTGGCGTCCGGCATTATCTTTAACGCGATCTCCACCTCCGCCAAAGAGTCGTTGATCCGGCCGCGGTTATAGTAAAGCTCGGCCAGGCCGAAATGTCCGAGAAAACTTTCCGGGGCGAGCCGGACGGCTTCCTTCAACGCCCACTCCGTTTCTTCTCCGTAACGGCCGTGTTCTATGTACAGCCCGGCGAACATAAGGTAGTAAGGGGCGTAGTTCGGGAAATATCCGATGCGCCGTTTGACCATCTTTGTCTGGGCCATCTCGAACTCGTTCTGGTCCCTCCAGAAAGGGTTCCTGCCGATGGAGCCGGCCACAAAGGTAACCAGAACCAGGGCTAACAGAGTGGCTGCGAGCGAGGCCCTGCGGACGGCAGGCAGAATAGCAACGTCGCCGGCCTTTGAAAAGGCCAGCCCGAGCAGCATGCAGATGCCCGCAGACGGCATGTACATGGCGCGTTCGGACATGATTATGCCTACGGGTATGATATTGGATACAGGGAGGAGCGCTATGAAGAACCAGAGGACCCCGTATAAAGCGGGCCTTGAGCAGCCTTCAATCTTCCTTACGAATATCAGCGTGAATGCCAGTGCGGCCAAAGGCAGCAGTACCTTGAACTCGAACAGGGAGTAAGGCGGCGGGAAGAGGTAGTCGGCGTTCAGGCTGAACGGGAGGAAGCCGAGCCGCATGTATTCATAAAAAGCCCGGCACATTGTCAGGAACGTGTAATACGGTTTGACGTTCATGAAGGTCTGTTCTTTCGAGGTCGGCCCTATGCTGCCGCCCAGGACGACGACTCTGGGCACAAGGTACAGGATGAACGTTATTGCAAAGGGGTACAGCCGCACAGCGAGCTGCCTGACGCGGCTTTGCCCCGGCGCCGGTTTTTCGAAGAGCAGGAGGTAAAGCCCGAGCAGCACCGGCATCGTCACGGCGGACTCTTTCGACAGGAGCGCGAGCAGGAATACAAGGCAGGACAGCAGGACATAGCGCGCCCCGTGGGGCCGCTTGATGAATATCAGCGCAGTGAGAAAAGAGAGCGCCGCAGCGAGCAGCTCCGCCCGTCCGGAGACCCACGACACAGCCTCGACGTGCACCGGGTGTGCGGCGAACAGCAGTGCGGCGAACAGGGCGGCCCGCCTGTCTTTCATGAAGCTCCCGAATATCAGGTAGACGAGGAAGGAGCAGAGCAGGTGCAGGGCTATGTTGTCGAGGTGGAACAGGAGGGGGTGAAGCCCTGCCATGGAATACTCGACAGCGAACGATAGCATGGTCAGGGGCCTGTACAGGCCGCCCGTTCCGCCGCTGGAGGACCAGTAGCCTGTAGTAAAGAGCTTGGATATGTTGGACAGGCTCCTGATGTCAGGGTTCCTCACTACCAGGTACTTGTCATCCCATACGAACGCGTTAGGGACGGCGTTCGCATATGATAATACGACGACGGCGAGTATCAGCGCGAAGTGCCAGTATAGTTTCCTGTCTCTGGTTACGTCTTTCATGGTCTCCTTATGCGGAGCTGCACTATTCAAGGTCGCGGAGCAGCGCCCGCGCCTCGGGGTAGTCCGGCCTGATGGACAGGGCGGCCTGCGCCTCGGCTTTAGCCTTGTCATGAAGCCTGGCCCCGAGGTAGGCGACCGCCAGGAAGAAGTGGACCTCGGGGTCGCCCGGCTTCAGTTCCTCAGACCTGGCAAGTTTCTCGATAGCCTCACAGTACTGCTTTCTGGCGCCGAGTATGATGCCCTGCATCATGAAGGACCGGCTGTCCTCGGAATTAAACTCGGTTTTGGAGCGCAGAAGCTCGAACGCCTTGTCGGCGTCGCCATCGTCGTGGGTCAAATACCACCGGTTAAAGTAAAGTTCGCCGAAATCCGGGAAGAACCTTATCCCGGTGTCCAGCATTTCCTTCGCCTCGCCGTCCCTGCCGAGTTCGTGCAGCAGCCTTCCTGCAAGGTTGTAGGCGTCAGGGGTCGGTTTTATACTTAGCGCGATCACATCCTCCGCCAGGGCGTCCTCGTCCCGGCCGCGGTCGTAATAAAGCTCGGCCAGGCAGGTATGTCCGGGAACACTATCAGGGTCGAGCCGGACGGCATCCTTCAACGCCCGCTCCGTCTCTTCTCCGTAACGGCCGTGTTCGATGTACAACCCGGCGAGCATAAGGTAGTACGGGGCATAGTTCGGAAAAAACCCGATGCACTTCTTGGCCTCCTTTATTTGCGCCATCTCGAAATCGTCCTGGTCCTTCCAGAAGGGGTTCCTGTCGATGGAGCCGACCACAAACGCGGCCAGGACCATGACGAGCAGCGGTGCCGCTATGGATGCCCTGCGGACGGCAGGCAGGACAGCAACGTCGCCGGCCTTTGAAATCGCCAGCCCGAGAAGCATGCAGACGCCTGCGGAAGGTATGTACATGGCGCGCTCGGACATGATCAGTGCGACAGGGATGATGTTGGAGACCGGCAGGAGCGCTATGTAGAACCAGAGTATGCCGAACAAGGCCGGCTTTGAAAAAGCAAATATCCTCTTTGCGAATACAAGGACGGCCGCCGTCAAGGCTATGGGCAGCAGTACCTTGAACCCGATCAGGGAGGCGGGAGGGGGGAAGATATAGTCGGCGTTCAGGCTGAAGGGGAGGAATCCGATCCGGATGTATTCATATAACGCCTGGCACATCGTCAGGAACCTGTAATAAGGCGAGACGTTTATGAATATCCATTCGACCGGGGTCGGCCCTATGCTGCCGCCCAGGACGACGACTCTGGGCACAAGGTACAGGATGAACGTTATTGCAAAGGGGTACAGCCGCACAGCGAGCTGCCTGACACGGCTTTGCCCCGGCGCCGGTTTTTCGAAGAGCAGGAGGTAAAGCCCGAGCAGCACCGGCATCGTCACGGCGGACTCTTTCGACAGGAGCGCGAGCAGGAATACAAGGCAGGACAGCAGGACATAGCGCGCCCCGTGGGGCCGCTTGATGAATATCAGCGCAGTGAGAAAAGCGAACGCCGCAGCGAGCAGCTCCGCCCGTCCGGAGACCCACGACACAGCCTCGACGTGCACCGGGTGTGCGGCGAACAGGAGCGCGGCGAATAAGGCGGCCCTCCTGTCTTTCATGATGCTCCCGAATATCAGGTAGACGAGGATTGAGCAGAGCAGGTGCAGGGCTATGTTGTCGATGTGGAACAGGATGTGGTTAAGCCCTGCCACGGAATACTCTACAGCGAACGATAGCATGGTCAGTGGCCTGTACAGGCCGCCGGAATGTCCCTTCGATGCCCAGTACCCTGACTCGAAAAGCCTGGGTATGTTGGACAGGCTCCTGATTTCAGGGTTTCTGACTACCAGGTACTTGTCGTCCCATACGAACGTGTTATGGACGGAGTTCGCATATGAGAATACAACTACGGCGAGGATTAGAAGCGTGTACAGCAGGTCATTTTTTTCGTTGAAGAGACGCTTCATAATCCAAGAATGATAACATAACGTCCCGGCAACATTCAACTGTATTATCATCGGCTTGCAGCCGCCCATCCATGACAATAAAAACCTTTCGCAGATGTCTTTGTTTTGTGGTATCATTTAAAAATACTGCACGGTAAGACCGGTCCGGCCTCCGCGCTTATTCTGGCATGGATATTGCACTTCATTTTACTAACTATGGAAAGGGGGTGAATGGATGAAGATAAAGTATACGAAGCCCCTGATTGTCGGAAGCTCCAGCGTGCACCCCTGTTAGTATTTAGTGCGATATGCTGTGTGCTTCATCTCTTTTGGCAAGGCGGGCCTGACAAGGCAAGCCTTGCTTTTTTTTTGCCGCCGTGTTAAGATAAGCGCGTGTTTTTGAGGCGAATGCGCCTCCCCTGGCCCCGCCTGTAGCCCGGCTTTAATGCAGTAAAGGGTGCGCGATATGAACAGAGTTTATGCCTTCTGGCTTGCAGTGGCCGTGACCCTCGCCTTGTCTTCCCCGGCATACTCCGCCGGGCCCAAAATCACGCTTTCCCCTGAGACCTGGGACATGGGCACCATATACCAATGGGCCAACCCATCAACCACCGTCACCATAACCAACACGGGCGACGCAGACTTGAAAATACTCGACGTCAAGGCGTCCTGCGGCTGCACCGCCGCCGCGCTCTCGGACAAGCTGATAAAGCCGGGCGGCAAGGCGACCATGAAGGTCGACTTCAACGCGTATAACTCTACGGGCAGGGTGAGGAAGGTCGTCAAGCTCACGACCAACGACCCGGGCTCACCCGACAAGGTACTGAACATACAGGGCACCGTAAAGGACGACAAGGCGGCGATAGGATACCTGGAGCAGAAGGAGTTGGACTTAGGCGTGGTCGCGCCCTACGAGACGAAATACTTCGACCTGAAGGTCTCGAACAAGGGCAATATCGACCTGCGGCTGAAGACGGTGGAGCTTCCGGCCGGGTATTTCATGGATTCGTCGTTTTCGGATGTCGTGCCCGCGCGTGGCGACGTATTCTTAAATATAGGTTACAGGCCCGCAAAGTCCAGGGGCCCGATAGCGGACGAGATAGAGGTGAAGCTATCGGAGCCGCGCCCCGACCAGGATGGACTAAAGCTCAAGGTCGTGGGCTATGTGGCTGAATCGGTGCGGGGTACGGACGCGCTTATCGTCACCCCGACATCGTTCAGGGTCGACCCCGGCTCCAGGGACCCAGTCCTCGAGCTCGCGGTAAAAAACGACGGTACGGGCCCGGTTGTCTTAGACGGGGTGGAGTCGTCACTCGACGGATCCGGACCCGATAACCCAGGCGCTGAGGTCGCGCCCGGCGAGTCCGGCAAGGTCCGTTTCTCCCTGAAACCGGAAGGGCTGAAACCCGGCAGCAAGGGCTTCATATACCTCAGGCTGGCCGTACCGGTAGTAGTGGAAGGCGCCGGAAATAAATGAGGCAAAGGTTTCTAACCCTCTATTCTCTATTCGCACTGTTATCCCTTCTGGCGGCCTCGCCCGCAGTTTCCGAACCCCGCACCGCACTTGTTTTGTCGTCGGGCCCCATGCCGGGCCGGACTCCGTCGTTCAGCCAAAGGGTGTTCCCCAGCGATACAGGCGAGATAAGGGCCTATGTCACCTTGCCCGGCAGCGAGAAGAAAAAATGCCGGTTCACCTGGTATGCCCCGGACGGAAGGGTATTCGCGCAGACCTACAAGATACTCTTTACACGTAACAAGCAGGAAGGCGTACCCGGATGGGACGCGGTAAATGTCTCCGGGACGGATGCGCGGATGCTTCCCGGCTGGTGGCGTGTCGAGGCCGATTCCGGTGACGAAAAACTGTCAGGAGGTTTCCTTTTGACGAAAAACCGTCTGCTGACAGTGCTCGATTCGGGCACCACTTCCGAGAAATCGCACTACCTCAAAGGTATGAGGCCCGACAGCCCTGACATAAAAGATACGATAACTCTTGCCCTCGATGATGCCTTGCCCGAGGTCCGGGCCGATGCGGTGTTACTGCTTGAAGGCAGGAGGGAAGGATGGGCCGTAAGCGCGCTTGACAGGGCCCGGGACGACCCGTCGCCGGTCGTCAGGGCCGCCGCAATCGGGCCGCTGCTTGCGCTTGGCGGCGACAAGTGGGCAGCCGCGGCAGGCAAGGCCGTTTCAGACCCTTCTCCTGCGGTGAGGGCCGAGCTTGCGCGGATGCTTCCCGGCGGAGATTACCGGAATGCGTGCCAGCTTCTCGGGCAGTTGATGAAAGACGGCGACGACGGCGTGAGGATGGCCGCGCTCTTCGCTTTATCGGGGATGGAAGGCGAGGAGGCGTTGAAAGCCATTGCAGGTGGGCTGTCTGTCGGCGACAAGGGCTTCAAAAAGGAAGTCGTGGGTATGCTCTCCAGAAAAAAAGGGCAGGGCAGGGTGTCCGCCCTTGCCGTTGCGCTGAAGGACGCCGACCCCGATATCAGATATGCGGCGCTCAGGCCTTTGATATCGGACGGCTCGCCGGAAGCGCGGGCCGCGATTGGCCCTCTGGTGGACGACCCGGTCGAGATGATTGCGCAGACCGCGTTTGAGGCAGTAGTCGCCGTCCGGGACCCGGAAGGCCTTGCGCTTGCGGTCAGGTCCAGGTATGTCTCTACGAGGAAGACCGCGGTCGCAACCCTTGCCGCGATGCATGACGGCCTTGCCGTCAAAGGGCTTTCGGCAGCCCTCGACGACAAAGACCCCGAAATGAGGAATGCGGCGCTTAGAGGGCTTAAGAACTCCGGGGCCGCCGGGATACCCGGCCTCATGAAAGCCATGAAGGACCAGGACCCTGATTTGCGCAAGGAAGCGGCCGGGGCGCTCTCGATGCTCGGAGTCGGCGATGCGGAAGAAGGGATGCTGGCAGCCTTGGACGACCCGCAGGCAACCGTAAGGGCCGAGGCCCTGAGATATTTTATCGGCCGGGGCGGGCCCGCCATGCCGGGCATAATCGAGAAGACCGCATGCGACCCGAGCATCGATATACGCATGGCCGGCCTCGATGCGCTTGCCGCGGTCCACGGCGACGTCGCCTCAAGGGTGATTTCGGCGTATCTTGAATGCGGAGACGAGGCCCTGAAGGAAAGGGTGGTCGGCATACTTTCGGGCAGGGACGACCCCGCGGCCGTCGCGGCCATGGAGGACTCACTGAAGGACGCCGGTGCAGGCGTGAGGCTAAAGGCCGCCTCGGCGCTGCTGGGTCTCGGCGTGAAGGCCCCACTCTACGCGCTTGCGAGGGACCCCGACGCAAGGCTCAAGCGCGTCGCCCTGTCAGCGATGCGTTACGGCCCGGAGCCCGGGATGCTGCCCGACCTTGCCGTGCTTCTAAAAGAAAAAGACGCCGAGACAAGGCTTCAGACCCTTGAGGTACTTAACAGTATAACCGGAGAAGCGTCTTCTTCCGTAATCTCATCGGTGGTGGACGACGAGTCCATGCAGGTCAGGGAGTACGCGCGTGCCGCCGTCCTTGAGAGGCGGGACGACGGGGCCGTTGCGGGCCTCGCGGTTATGGCCAGGGAAGGCGACCCCGGGACGCGCAAGGCCGCGCTCGACGCGCTCGGGGCCATACCGGGACAGAGGGCCGACGAGGCAATGTTCGACGTCTTTTCGTCCGGCGACGCCGACTCCAGGATGCAAGTTTTAAAATACCTCTCAGGCAGGGATGCCGGCATATTACGGAAGGCGGTGGCGGCTGCGATAGCCGACCCGGACCGAAAGCTCAGGGCGGAGGCGATGTCATCTGAATCCCGTCTCCCGGAGAAGGACCTTAAAGAGATATATATTGCGTCCCTGTCGTCGGAATACCCGGAAGTACGAGAGTCCGGCCTTGCCGGCCTGAGGGCCATGGGCTCAGAGCCGGTGGAGCCGCTCATCAAGGCGCTTTCCGATCCGTCTCCGGGAGTGCGGAGGGAATCGCTATATTCGCTCACCCGGCTGCAGGCCCCGGAGTTGGCTGAGCACCTCGCATCGCTCGTGAATGATGACGACCCGCTTATCAGGATGATGGTGGTGGACGCGGCGCGGACGGTATCCGACCCCGGCAGGAAGGCCGCGATACTCGTCGCGGCCGCAGGCTCGGCCGACGTAAACGTGGCCCAGGCGGCGCTCGAAGTGCTTCTGCCGCTTGGCGATCCGCGCGCCCTGCCGCTATACGAGGCGAAGTTCAGGGACAACTACCGCAGGGAAGACATCCTGGCCGGGATTGCGAGGGTGAAGGGCGAGGCCGCCATCGGCTCCCTGTCGGCGGTCTACCGCGAGTCGTCGGACGAAGGGCTCCGGATGCTTGCGCTCAGGTCGCTTGCCGGGCGCGGGCCGGGAGGACTTGTACTTTTGAAGGAAGCCCTGTCCGACCCCTCGGCGAACGTCAGGTCGGAAGCGGTAAAGGCCATCGTTTCAATCGGCGGGCCGGACAGCGTGTCGGTGCTCGGCTCGGCACTCGACAATAACGACCCAGATATAAAGAAGCAGGCGCTCGATGCGCTCGACAAGACGGAGGGCCCTGCACCGGCGAGGGCGATGCTGAAGGCCCTCAACGACCCGGCCCTTCGCGACAAGGCGCTCTCCATGTTGAGGGCGAGACTGGGCGACAGGGACACGCTGGAGTCTCTGGCCGGGTATGTCGAAGATATTGGCGACCCGGTGTTCCGGGCAAGGACCGTAAGCGCACTTGTTGATGAAGGCCTCGGAGAGGGTTGGCTTGTGAAGTTCGTGGACGACAAGTCTGCCGAAGTCCGCATCGAGGCCGTCCGCGGGCTTGCAGGTTATAAGACGCCCGAGTCGGCGTACGGGCTTTTCCTGGCGGGCGCGGACAAAGAGGTTGACGTGAAGGACCTCGCGGCCAGGTCCCTGTCCGGACGGGATCCTGGTACCCTGAAGGATGCGGTCTCGCTGTTATTTAATAGAAAACGGGCGGAGCCTGATGTATTGGGTTTCGTCGCGGGTAATGTAAGGGACGGGGAGGCGCTCAAAGGGCTTGTCGTAAAAATTCAACCGGACGACACCGTGCGCCTGAGGGCCGCGCTGGCGCCGGTGATGGAGAGGCATTCGCCTTACGACCTGCCCGCGCTGGCCGAGGGTCTGAAGGCCCTGGATACCGGTCTCAAAAAAGACGTTGTTATGGCCATCGGCAAGGTGGAAGGCGATGCGGCGGACAAGGCGCTTGTGGATTTATACAAGAGCAGTCCCGCGCTAAGGCCGGACGTCGTACGTGCGGCAGGTGAAGGCTCACATGCCGGGGCGGTACTGCCGCTCGCGCTCAAAGACACACCGGAGCTAAGGCGCGAGGCGTCCCTGTATTTCAAGGGCGCGGGAAAGGATATACTCTCTGCCGGGCTTTCGGATACGGACGAGACGGTCAGGCTTGCCGCAGCCGAGGCCGCGTCTGTGGCGGCGGACGTAGGGCTTCTTTCCGTGGCCGCGTCTGACGTCTCGGCAAAGGTCAGGATGGCAGCCGCGAAAGGGCTCGGGGACACCCTCTCGGAGAAGGCCGGTGAGCCGCTCGGCGCGCTTGCCCTTGACGGCGACCCTGGGGTTTCCGGCAAGGCCCTTGCCTCTCTCGTGAAGCTCGGAGATTTGGCCGCATCGTCAGTCTGGTCGAGGCTGGCGGAGGACAAGGGCGGCAGGAAACCCGTAGCACTCGCCGCGCTCAGTGTGCTTACGGACAGGAAATATGCCGGGGCCGCGCGGATTTTCGCGGGTTATTATAAAAGCTCCGACCCTGAAATAAAGGCCGGGGCCGAAAAGGGTATCAGGGCGCTCGGCCCGGGCTCGCTGTCGGCACTTCACCCGCTTTTAAACGACGACAAGGTACGGCTGGATGTCCTTCGCCTGATAGGCGATATAGGAGACCCGTCTTCCGAGGCACCGGTGCTCGACGTGATGCCCCGGCTGTCCGGGCAGGAACGTACCGAGGCCGTAATTACCATTGGCCGTGTCGGCGGGCCGGCCAGCCTTGATACGCTCGAGACCTTATACAAGGAAGGCGGCCCGGCGATGAAGGGCGAAGTGATAAAGGCCCTCGGAGCCATGAGGCTGAAGGGCGACGAGGCCGCGCTCGCATGGATGCTTACGGATGCGTTGTCAAGTCAGGATGAGGCCGTAAGGTCCTGTGCGGCCGATTCGGCGGCATCGTCGAAGGCCGGGGCCGTGAGGAAGGCGCTTGAGGCACGGATGCCGGCCGAGACCTCTCCGGCGGTGAAAGATAAGATGAAGAGGGCGCTCAAGGCCCTGTGGTCGGAAGACAGGGCTTCTGTCCTGGCGTCGCTCTCCGGCGGTCAGGCCGACTCTCCCGGCCGTATCAGGGACGCGCTGGAGGACCCGGACTACAGCTCCCGGCTGTACGCGCTCAAGGCGCTTGGCGAGCTGCCGAAGGGTGATGCCGGGCCGGTCTACATCGCCGCCTTGTCTTCCGCATACCCTGACGTCCGGAGGGCCGGGCTTACCGGCCTTCACGGGATGAAGCGGACGGGAGCGAACGAGGCCGTAGAAAAGCTGCTGGCCGACCCCGTGATGGACCTGAGGCGGGACGCGCTGTCGTACCTTATAGAGGTTCACGACCCCGCCCTACCGGATTGCCTGCCGTCCGTCGTAATGGACGCGGACGCGGGAATCGCGATGACGGGGGTCGAAGAGGCGCTTAAGCTCGCGAACGAGAAGGTCAGGGCAGGTGTACTTGTGGTTGCCGCTGGTTCGCACTTTGAGGGGGTTGCCCAGGCGGCGCTCGAAGGTCTTCTGCCCCTCGGTGATGCCCGCGCCGTGCCGGTGTACGAAAGACAGTTCAAGTCCGGATACCGCAGGATGGACATACTGAACGCGGCCGCCCTCGTGCCGGGTGACGCCGCCATCGATACTATCGCATTCGCATATCGAGAGTCTACCGAAGACGAGAGGCTGAGGCTCGACGCCGTGACGCTTCTATCCGGCAGGGGCGGGCGGGCGATACCCGTACTCAAGGAAGCCCTCGACGACCCGTCCGCGGACGTGCGCCGGGCAGTGCTGAAGGCCGCCGTGAAGGCAGGCCCGGACGAAGGCGTCCCGGTATTCGGCAAGGCGCTCGGCGACAAGGACCCGGGCATAAGGCTCGAAGCGGTAGGCGAACTCGGGAAGGCGCATTCGGCCGATGCCGCGCCCCTGCTCGTGAAGGCGCTTGGGGACGAAGACTTCAATGTCCGGTACTGGGCCGCGCTCGCTTTGTCGGGAGGTGACGGCCCGGAGGCCGCGTACGGCCTCCTGCTTGCCGGGACGGATGCGGACGACCGCGTACGCGCCGTGGCCGAGAAAGGCCTTTCCGGACGGGACGGCAACGACCTGAAGGGAGCGGTCGGGCTTGTCTTTGAAAGGGGTAAGGCGAGCGCTGGCCTGGTCGGCTTCGCTGCGAGAAATATAAATGACGGGGACGCGCTTAAGGCGCTGGTTGAGAAAATTCCTTCCGGAGACTCGGTACTGCTCAAGGCCGCGCTCGGCCCCATGATGGAGCGGCGCGAGGTCTATGACCTGCCTGCCCTGGCCGAAGGGCTGAAGGCCGGGGACCAGGGGCTTAAAGTCGCGGCCGTCCGTGCCCTGGCAGTCATAAAGTCGCCCGATACAGGCAGGGCTCTGCGGGATGCATATGTAAAATATCCGGTATTGAGGCGCGATATCGTTGACGCGGCGGGCGAGGCGGGACATGCCTCGGACGTACTTCCGCTTGCGTTCAAAGACGGCGTGGACATAAGATTAGAGGCGGCTAAATATCTGAAGGCGGACCTGGGCGTGAATGCGGACGAGATACTCTCCGCCGCCATGACGGACAAAGACGAGTCCGTGCGGATGGCCGCCGTCGAGGCGGCCTCTTCCGCCGGGAATGAAAGGATACTCGCCCGGGCCTCGAAAGACGCCTCGCCCGTTATAAGAAGGGCCGCCGCTTCCGGCCTCGGAAATGCCGGCACGGCAGAGGCCGCGGCCCCGCTCGAATCGCTTGCCGTAGACAGCGACCCCGGTGTCGCCGGAGAGGCCGTCGGCTCGCTTGTCAAGCTGGGCGACAAGACGCCGTCATCGGTCTGGTCGGGCCTTGTGTCAGGCAAGATGTCCGGGAAACCCGCGCGTCTTGCCGGCCTGTCCGAGCTTGCAAAGAGGAAAGAGCCCGGCAGCGCGGCGTTGTTCGCGAAAGCGCTCAAGGACACTTCCCTGGAGTTGAGGAAGGCGGGCAGGGACGGCCTGACAGCCCTCGGCGCCCCCGCGCTGCCCGTGCTACACCCACTTCTTGCCGACCGCGACATAAGGCTTGCGGTACTGCAGGTGCTGAACGTTACCGGCGACCGTTCGTCCGAAGCCCCGGTGCTCGAGGCGTTGCCGGGCATGGGTTATCAGGAGCGAGTCGCGGCTGCCGGGGTGCTGGGACGCGTAGGAGGACCGAAGAGTCTGGATGCCCTGGCCGGGCTGTACAAGGACGGAGACTCTGCCATGAAGGGCATTGTCGTGAAGGCCCTCGACGGGATGCACCTGAAAGGGGACGAGCCGGGGCTTAAGGAAGTACTCTCCGATGCGCTAAGAAGCGATGATGATACGGTGAGGTTTTACGCGGCGCATGCTGTCGGCGCGTTGAAGGTGGCTGTACTTAAGGGTGCGGTCGAATCGGCGGTACAGGCGGAACGCTCACAGCTTGTTAAGGACGAACTGGCCAGGGCGCTTGTCCGGCTCACTTCCCCGTAACGCCCATGAACGGCGCCCATTTCTCCTGCAGTTCCTTTATCTTTGTTTCCTGTATCTGTTTTTTCATGTGCTGGTCTTCTGCGGCGTCTGCCGCCTCCCGGTAGGTCTTGAGAGCCTTTTCTATACTACGGTTGCCTTCATATGCCTTGGCGAGCCCCAGGAGAAGGCTTAACCGGGCTTTCCTGTCAATCTTGGGTATACGGGCGAGGGCGCCTTCATAGGTCAGGGCTGCCTTGTCGTGCATTCCCTGTTTCTCGTACGCTTCTGCAAGCTTGCCCTCGGTCTCCGGCCAGTCATACCCCATCGCGATGTACTTCTCAAGCGTGGCTGACAGCTTTTTGTATTCGCCCGCCGCCTTGTACGCGTCGCAGAGGGTCTCCCATGTGCGAGAATCGTCCGGGCTTATCCTGACCGCCGCCTCGAGGAAGTCCATCGACGCCTGCTGGTAGCCCTTTACAGTGAAGTAGGCGCCGAATTCCGTGTATGCGGTATAGTAGCCCTTGTCCAGGTACACGGCCCAGTCGAGCTCCTCTTTCATCATGCCGCCGTCTTTTTCGGTAAAATACGCGCTGGCCAGGGCGTACCTGAGCGAGGCGTCTTTTGGGGCGGCACTGACCGCCTTCCTGTAGAGGTCAAGCACATCGCCAGTCTGAAAAAAGGTCTCCTTGTACATGGCCTGCTCCCGCAGTCTCCATTCCGGGAGCGGGCCGCCCTGTATGGATTCCGGCCTGGCGAAGAACGTGTCGAGATAACCGCCAATAAACCTGTATTCGAGAGGCACATGGCCGGAGCCGGTCGAGCGCGAGATGACTACGTGCGATACATGGAGCCCCTTCGAGCCCAGTGTCTCGATGAAGCTCCCGAACATGTCGAGTATCGGCGTCTTCACCTCGTCCTGGTACAACGATGTAAAGAATGAGAGGTCGATTAGGGCCACGGCCTCGTCTTTAACCTTGGGCAGGTCCTTGAGGTTGTATATGGAGATGGGGATGCCGTTGACGGTGACCTGGATTGAGTCGCGTGTCTGCTTAAGGCTGGCCAAATCGGCGTCGCTTACATATAGTTTTTTCAGGTAGGCCTTGAAGTTCTCTATCGGCTCGCTCCCGACGGACAGCTTCGTGGGCGGGACCCAGTATATCCGGTCAATCATGCCAGCCGCGTAGGCGGCATAGAGGTAGTTGAACGGCTGGACAGGGTATACGGTTAGCGTCGGGTAGGGCCTTGCTAGCACGCCGTCCCAGCCATTGCCGTTTTCGCCAATCCCGGCGACCAGGGCGGCATCCGTCTCTTTAATGGACGTTATGCCGATTTCGGGGCTTATCAGCAGGAGAGTCCGGTGCGCTACCTTCTCGCCGCTCCAGAACTTCAGCGCCTCCTGTGGAGTCTCCACAAGGGCGGTCTTCGGCACCTGGCCGTGCGAGTCTCTGACCGGCTTGAAGCCGTCGCAGACGCCGGGGCTGGGGTAAAAAGACAGGGCTAGAAAAAGTGCCGTTAAAACAACCAGATGCTTGTTACTTGACTGCATGGTCTAAATTATCATTTTAGTATTTTTTTGTCAACCTGTTTGGCTGGCCCGACTATTGCATATTTGATTGTGATATGATAACCTGATTACGGAATATCGTTAAATCCCATTACCGAGGAGGAAAGACATGGGACGCATCTGGACGAGGTTTTTGCAGTCGGGGGCTGTTGTTGCGGTGTTCGTGCTTGGTCTTGGAATCGCACTGGCCGACGAGGCGGCGGTCAAGCAGCCGAAGGTGGAGATCTCTCCATCGGCATATGATTTCGGGACGGTCAAGGAAGGCGAGAAGGCTACCGCGACCTTCAAGATAAAAAATACCGGCGACGCAGACCTTATAATATACGACGCCAAGCCGTCCTGCGGCTGCACGGTGGCCAACCTGAGCACCAAGGACCTGAAGCCGGGCGAGACCGCCACCCTCGAGGCGGTGTACAACTCCGCTAACGCGAGCGGACAGGTGCATAAAAACGTCGCGGTCAGCACGAACGACCCGAAGTCGCAGACTATCAACCTGCCCATAACCGGGACGGTGCAGTCGCTCCCCGCCCCCGACATAATGCTAAGCTCCTTCAATATCACAAACCTCCAGCTTGCAGCCGGCGGCAAGGACACCCGCTCGGTAAAGATAACCAATACCGGACAGCTCGACCTCGAGGTGCAGGAGATAACCACGTCTCCCGGGATGTCGGTGACGCTCGACGGCCGGGTCATCGCAGGCGCCCAGACGGTCAAGATGGAGCTTATGCTGAAGCCGGGCGAGTCGAAGGAGGCCGAATTAACCGTGACCCCCAAGGCCGTCTCGGGCAACTTCCAGGAGTTCCTGACGATAAGGTCGAACTCCAAACACAGGCCCATCGTGACGTTCATGGCGCAGGGCATCGTCCAGGGGTAAGGAAGCCCTTATAGCAAGATGTACGAAGGACCCCTAAATATCCTGAGGGTAGTCTGGGACGGGCTCATGAACATGGGCTGGTATATCCTGCTGGGTATCGTCCTGTCCGCCCTCATAAAGACGTACAAGCTCGACAGGAGGTCCTGGGTAGTCCTTAACCGGGGCGGGGTCTGGGTCATCGTCATCGCCGCGCTGGCGGGCGTGTTATCGCCGCTTTGCTCATGCGGCATCCTGCCCATCGTGGTTACCCTGCTCGAGGCGGGCTCCCCGCTCGGCCCCGCGATGGCGCTCCTCGTATCCTCTCCCATCGCGGACCCGTCCTCGATAACCGTAAGCTATGCAGCACTCGGGCTAAGCCTGACGGTCGCGAAGGTGACAGGCGCTCTTTTCATGGGCCTGTTGGCCGGGCTGTCCGCGCACTTCCTTACAAAATACGGCTGGCTGGACGCGGACTCCTTCTCAGGGGGCGCGGCGCGTAAAGGTTACTGCGACGCTAAGGTTGACCCGTCGAACCCGCACAGGGTGCCGATAGATACCGTGCTCGCCGACAGGAAGCTGCCTTTCTTCTTTGCACGCGCCAAGGACACCGTCCTGATAGTCGGCAAGTACATCCTGATTGCGCTCGTCATCCAGGGGATAATAGAGACCTACGTCCCGGCTAACTGGATATATTCGCTTGCGGGCGGCGACGGACCTTCGGCTATTGCCGGAGCCGTGCTCCTCGGTATACCCCTGCCGGTAAACGGGCTTTCGGCGATACCCATAGTCAAGGGGCTGATGCACTCCGGACAGGGCATGGGCGTCGGGCCGGCCGTCGCTTTCCTGATAGCGGGGCCGGTCACGTCAATACCCGCGATCGTGGCCTTTGCGGGCATGTTCAAGAGGCGGGTTTTTTACCTGTACGTTGCGGTTAGCCTCGGAGGCTCGCTTGCCATGGGTTATCTCTGGATGATGGTATCCGCGGCGGGCTATTGACATGCGGCCGAATATTGTCATTCCGAGGGCCGTTGTTTGGCCCGAAGAATCTCGTAGTTGACTGCTTGAGATTCTTCACTACGTTCAGAATGACAGAGATGAAAGAGACACCGGTGAAAAAGTTCCTCCTCTCGTTGACGTTGATATTAGTCACTACCGCCCTCGCGTACGCGCACTCGGCCCTAAACCGGTTCTGGGGCGAGGTCCCGGTCGACATGCTGCTCTCGGGCGACGTGCTTGTGGTGAAGACCCTCGTCGTGCCGGAAGGCGTCACGCTCACAATCGAGCCCGGCACTGTCGTCAGGTTCGAGAAGTCCAGGGACGGCGGGAACCGGATTATCGTAAAGGGCCGTCTCATGTCCGTCGGCACGAAGGACAAGCCCATAAGGTTCATCCCTAAAGACGGAAAAAGCGGGCCCTGGTTTGGAGTCGAATTCCAGGGCGGCGGCACGGGCAGGGTAGAGCGCTGCTCCTTCGAGGGCGCGTCCGCGGGCATCGTGGACCCGGCGAAGAAGGCGTCCGTCAAGGACTCGACATTCAGGTAAAGGAGGCGCTCTTGCGCGGCAGGATATACTTCGTGGGCGGAGGTCCGGGCGACCCGGGGCTCATTACCGTCAAGGGGCTGGAAATCCTCAAGAAGGCCAGGATGGCGCTCGTGCCGGGCTTCTTCAGGGAGACCTACGCCGAATACCTGAAGGACAAGGATAGCTTCGACCCGTTCGACCACCACCACAGGGAACTCGTCGCAAAGGTGGACGCATGCCTCGACCGGGGCGAGGACGCGGTGTTCCTGGTGCCGGGCGACCTTGCTATTTTCTCGCCGGTGCAGTCGCTCATAGACTACTTCGGAGAATCTGCCGAGGTCGTGCCGGGGGTCAGCACGATGAACGCGGCGTCCGCGGTCCTGAAGCGCACCTTCGACCTGCCCGGGGTATCGCATTCAACCATCGTCACTTCGCCCAAGACCATAACCGGGAGCCCCGACACGATAGCGGGCCTGTCGAAGCACCAGTCAACCATGGTGCTCTTCATGAACAACAAGCCGGTGGACGAGCTGGTCGGGGAGCTTGAGACGGGCTACCCGGACGACACGCCGGTCGCGGTGATATACATGATAAGCATGCCGGGGCAGGAGGTCGTGATGACTACGCTCCGGGACCTTGCGAAAGACATAGACCGTGCGCGCTTCGAGGACGAAGACGTCTTCAAGCTCGTGATAGTCGGGAAGGTACTTACCGCAAGCGAGGACCCGGCGTGGTGGGACAGGCGCAAGGACATGCGGGACGCCCGCCACGCGGCAAAGGCAAAAGCAAAGTAATAACATCCGTTACTTTCTTTTCGGGGTGAAAAGAAAGTAACCAAAGAAAAGCCGGTTATGGAACACGCATTATACATAACGTCCCTCAGCGGGCTTAAAGGCAAGACGGGCGGGTACACGCGCCTCTACTTCGGCGCGGAGTTCTGCCAGTGGCGTCTGCCCGGCCCCGCCATGCTCAGGAAGGCGCTTGGCCTTGCCGGGGACGCGGGGCTCAAGTTCACGCTGATGACACCGTGGGTGACGGATGCGGGGCTCAGGAAAGTCGATGCCCTGCTGTCCGTGCTTGCGGATGCGGGCGCGTCGGGCGCCGAGGTCGTCGTCAACGACTACGGAGTCCTGGCCTCGGTCAAGGGGATATGCCCTTCCGTCACACCGGTGCTCGGAAGGCTGCTGGTAAAGCAGAAATGCTGCCCCAGGATACCCGCGATGTTCGAGGACATCACGGAGGCGGGCAGGGAGATATACCTTCGCACCGGCGTGGAGGGCCCAGACGCGGCCGGACTGCTCAAGAAGTGGGGGGTCAGGAGGGTCGAACTGGACAACCCCGTGCAGGGTGTCCGTGCGGAACTGAAGGCCGCGCGGCTGAAAGGTTCTATTTACTTGCCCTATGCGTATGTAACCACCACACGCCACTGCCCGGCCTCCTTCGACGGCGAAGGGTGGCAGGCCTTCACCGGCTGCAAGATCAAAGGCTGCCTCAAGACCGTGCTCGCCCTGCACACCCCGTCGCACGGGGCCAGGATACTGATGCGGGGCAACACCCAGTTCGTCGAGAACGAGGTTCTTCCAGAAGGCCTTGCAGATATGGGCATCGACAGGGTCGTCAGGATGGAGGACGTGCCGTGAAGATACTCTCGCCGGTAGACAACATGGCCGAGGTGGATGCACTCCTGGACGCGGGCGCGGAAGAGCTGTACGGCGGATACGTTTCGGACAGGTGGCTCAGGCGTTACTCGATGATGGGCTCCATCAACCAGCGCTATTTCGCATCCGCCCAGATAGTCAGCGAGTTCGAGCTGTCGAGGATCATCAAGACGGTGCACAGGAGGAAGGCCAGGTTCTACCTCACGCTGAACGCCCCGTATTACCTGAGCGCACAGTACGACGACCTTATCGACGAGGCGCGCCGTGTAGCGGGGCTCGGCGTGGACGCGTTCATAGTCACCGACCTGGGCCTCATAATCAGGCTGAAGAATGAACTGCCCGGCACGCAGGTGCACCTGAGCACGCTTGGCGCGGTCTTCAACAGCCGGAGCGCGGGTTTTTTCTCCAAGCTCGGGATTTCCCGGATGGTGCTTCCGAGGGAACTTACCATCAAGGAGATGTCGGGCATCATCAAGGCGAACCCCGGAGTCGAGTTCGACGCGTTCATAATGATAGGCAAATGCCCGAACATCGAGGGCTTCTGCAGCTTCACACACAACAGCAAGGACCTCGTCTGGCCATGCGAGGAGCCTTACGGCATAGAGGTCATAAAGGGCGGCAGTCCGTCGGAGGACGTCGTGAACGCTCAGATGGGCTGGAGCCGGGTGAACCGGAGGCAGGCGTGCGGCCTCTGCGCGATGGCGAGGCTCCGTGAGGCCGGGGTGACGGCGGTCAAGCTGGTGGGCCGGGGCGGGCCGACGCATGTCAAGGTCAAGGTAACGTCCGCCGTACGGAGCATGGTGGAACTCTCGCGTACCGGCGCGGGCGACGAGGAACTGCACCGGTCGGCGATGTCCCTTTACAGGGACGTCTTCGGCAAGGACTGCAACCCCTATATCTGCTATTTCCCGGAGGTCTGGCGGAAATCGGCCGGGGTTTAGATAACAAAACGAGAGGGTCAGGCCCGGGATGAACAAGACCAGACGGACGATACTCGTGGTCGACGACGACAGGATATTCTGCCAGGTCGCCGTCGATTTTCTCAAAAAGTTCAAGGCGGAGGTCTATTCGGCGAACACCCTCAAGGACGGCATGGAGCTATGCTCGAAGAGGAAGATGGACATCGTCCTTCTGGACCAGAACCTCCCCGACGGTGAAGGGCAGGCACTCTGCCCGCACATACTGAAATGCAACGACCAGGCCAAGATAATATTCAATACGGCCTTCCCGAGCTACAAGAACGCCGTTGCGGCCATCAAGGCCGGGGCCCACGACTACATCTCCAAGCCCTTCGAGATGGAGGAGCTTCACATGGCCGTCGAGCAGACGCTCAGGACCCTCGACCTCGAGAACGAGGAGCATATAAACAGGTACAGGAGCGGGAAGGAGAGCGAGGGGGTCGTCCTCGTGGGCGAGGAGGGCGGGCTGTCGGAAATAAAGGGCCTGATAGACCTGGCATCGTCCACCAACGCGAACGTGCTCATAACCGGCGAGACCGGCACCGGCAAGAACGTCGTTGCCAAGTCGGTCCATTACAAGAGCGCCTCGAAGGAACGCCCTTTCATCGGCATCAACTGTGCGGCCATCCCCGAGAGCCTGATAGAGGCCGAGCTGTTCGGGTACGAGAAGGGCGCGTTTACGGGCGCGGTATCCGCGAAGAAGGGTATATTCGAGATGGCGGAGGGCGGCACGCTTTTGCTTGACGAGATAGGCGAGATGCCACTTCACCTCCAGTCCAAGCTCCTGAGCGTGTTGGAGGACAAGAAGATCATGCGGCTGGGCGGAGAGTCGGTACGACCGATAGAGGTCAGGATAATTGCGACAACAAACGTAGACCTGGAAGACGCGGTCAGGGAAAAGTCGTTCAGGAAGGACCTCTTCTACCGCCTCAGCGTTATAAGGATGCACATGCCTCCGCTAAGGCAAAGGCGCGGCGACATAGCCGGCCTGTGCGGGTATTTCATAAACAAGATTGCAATGGGGCGCCCTGTCACCCTTCCCGACGAAGAGACGCGGCGGCTGATGGACTACGACTGGCCGGGTAACGTAAGGGAGCTTCAAAACGTCATCGAGAGGTCGCTCATGCTCCAGAAAGGCTCTGTGCTGACGCCTTCGGAACTGCTCGCAAGGTCCGGTGCGGCGCCCGGCCCGGGCACTGCTGTGAGCCCGTTCGCGGTTATCCCGGATGGCGATGTGCATCCTACCCTCGAAGAGATGGAAGCGAAATACATAAGGCACTCCCTCGAAAAGTTTTCCGGGAACTATACGAAGACGGCGAACGCACTCGGCATATCGCGTTCCACCCTGAAGAGGAAGCTCAACGAGTAGCACACTTTTTTGAGGCGTTTTTTAAGCCGGTGTCCTAAAACAGGCCACCCATAATGACCCAATCCCCACCCTTCGCCCCATTCCGCTTTTCGGCAACTCGTTGATTATGCAGATGTTTTAAATAATTGCCATTTTTGGCACAGTTATTGCTATATGTTCAGGAGTAACAGAGCATAATTTCTGGTAATTTGTTGATTCTGGAGTTTGAGTCGAAAAAGGAGGCGTAATGAAAAAGGCCCTCGTAGTTGACGACAGCGAGTTCATGGGCAGGCTTGTGGAAATATTTCTTCACAAGCACGGCTGGGAAGTTGATGTGTGCAACGGTCCTTTCGGGGTGTTGAACAGGGTCAGGGAATATCTCCCCGATGTCTTGCTGCTCGACCTCAACATGCCCGGTCTGAGCGGAGACAAACTCGCGGAGATCCTTAAAGAGCGCATGAACTCATATAACATAAAGACGATATCTTTTTCTACCGAGGACGAGAAGGTCCAGAAGGGTCTTGTCGAAAAAGGACTGATTGACGGCTATTTCGTCAAGGGCTCGACCTTTAACGGGCTTTGCGAAGAGATAGACAGGGTCTTGTACGAGGAAGCGGCGTAACCGGGATTACCGGTCTCCGGGAAGCCGGGGACGACTTCAGCCGATGCATCGAAAAAAAGGAGCGTACAAGATGAAGATACTCGTCGTGGACGACAACCCGTTGACAGGGAAGCTTGTAAGCGCATACCTTGGCAGGTTCGGATGGAAGGTGGAGACATGCGACGGGCCTTTCGGCGCCATAAACAAGGTAAGGGAGTTCCGCCCGGACGCGGTGCTCGTGGACCTCAACATGCCGGGGCTTAGCGGATACAAGCTCGCGGACCTCTTGAAACAGAAGAAAGACGACTACGGCTATAAATTATTTTCTTTTTCCGCCGAGGACGAACAAGTCCAGGAAGGCCTGGTCAGAAAAGGCCTCGTGGACGGTTATTACGTCAAAACCAACTCGCTGGCCGGCCTTGTCGAGGTTATCGGCGGCTGCGTGCCCGCGTAGCCGGGCCTGACTGTTACCCCAAAGCGTTATCCTGTCAAAATATTTCTTGACAAATCCCCTTGTTTTTCGGATAATTTTATAGTTCATGTTCAGGACATGAACGTGCTGCCGCCATGAGGGGTGCATGCCCATGAAGAACATAGAGGACGGACACAGGTCGCTCAGGCTCCTCGAGGAGATATCTCTCGACGGGGCGCTGACGCAGCGCGACCTGTCCGACCGGGTCGGCGTCGCCCTCGGCCTCGTCAACACCTACATGAAGAACCTGGTAGCCAAGGGCTACGTCAAGATATCCGGCATACCACGCAAACGCTACAAGTACTACCTCACCCCGAAGGGTTTCGTCGAGAAATCCCGGCTGACCTACGAGATCCTGCACAACTATAACCGCGTATTCATGGAGGCCAGGCGCGACTACTCACGCCTGTTCCAGGAACTCCATTCAAAAGGTGTCCGTGAGGTCTTATTCGCGGGTGCGGACGAGGTCGCCGAGATAGCCTATCTTTCGCTTCAGGAAATGGACATGAAGTTCCTGGGCGTGGTCGATTACGGCAAGGCCAAGGCGGAGTTCTTCAAGCACAGGGTGATGTCTTTCGAGGACATGAAGGCGATGCCCGCCCCGGCCCACATCGTCGTGACGACATACAAAAGGAAGGACGAGATATACAAAAGGCTGTTGGAGGCCGGCGCGGACGAAGCGGGCGTGCACAGAATATACACCTGATCCAGAGAGAGACGGAGCTAAGCTATGGCGGACGGGACTAAGCAGGAAACCGTGGTGTACGTGCCCAACCAGCGTGCCCGGCTTGGCTACTGGAAAAGCTGGGCGACCATGCTGAGGGGCGTGATATCGTCCAGGGAACTTATCTGGCAGCTTTTCAAGAGGGACTTTTTTTCAAATTACAAACAGTCGTACCTGGGGGCGGTATGGGTGTTCATCTCGCCCGTAGTCGCCATAATCTCCTGGGTATTCCTAAACGCCACAGGCGTGCTGAAGCCCGGCGACGTGGGTGTGCCATACCCTGTTTACGTGCTCCTGGGCAGCACCGTATGGGGGCTATTCATGGGGTTCTACGACACGTCAGCGACGACCCTGACCGGTTCTGGCGGCCTGATACTGCAGATAAACTTCCCGCACGAGGCGCTCGTGGTCAAGCAGGTGGCCCAGACCGTTGCGGCCTTCGTAATCAACATGGCGCTCATCCTCTGTGTGCTGGTCGTGTTCCATGTCATGCCGAGCTGGAAGATAGTATTCTTCCCATTTACCATCATACCCCTGATGTTCCTCGGGGCGGGGCTCGGGATGGTGGTATCGGTCGTCTCTACCGTGGCGAACGACGTGCATAAGGCGGTCACGGCATTTCTGGGCTTCCTCATGTACCTAACGCCGGTCATATACGCCCCCAAACAAAGCGACGAACTGATACTGAGTGTTATGCGCTGGAACCCCCTGGCACACCTGGTGGGCGGGGCGCGGGACCTCATGCTGTACGGCTCTATCAGCAGCCCTCTCGGGTATGCGGTCTCATGTGTACTCAGTTGCCTTTTTTTCCTCTTCACCTGGCGGCTGTTCTATCTGTCCGAAAACAAGGTAGTTGAGAGGTTATAGTGGACGACGTGCTTGTGAGGGTAGAAGGGGTCTCGAAGAAGTTCTGCCGCAGGCTACGCCACAGCGTGTACTATGGGACCGTGGACGTCGCACGGGGGATGTTGGGCCTTGATCCGAATATGGAGTCTCTGCGGGAAGGCGAGTTCTGGGCGGTCCAGGACGTTTCTTTCGAGCTGAAGCGCGGCGAGACGCTCGGGCTCATCGGGCCGAACGGCTCGGGCAAGTCCACACTGCTCAGGATGATAAACGGTATATTCCAGCCCGACAAGGGCCGGATAGAGATAAAAGGTAAAGTAGGCGCGCTGATAGCCGTCGGCGCGGGTTTCCACCCTCTGATGACCGGCCGTGAGAACATATACTTGAACGGCGCGATACTCGGCATGGGCAGAAGGGAGGTCGACCGCAAGTTCGACGCGATAGTGGACTTCGCGGACATAGGCGAGTTCCTCGACGCGCCGGTGAAGACATACTCCTCCGGGATGTATGTGCGGCTCGGCTTCGCGGTCGCCATCCACTGCGAACCCGACATCCTGCTGGTGGACGAGGTCCTGGCCGTGGGGGACGTGAAGTTCCAGAACAAGTGCCTGAACATGATACACAAGCTGAAGACAGTACAGGGGTGTTCTATCATCCTTGTGTCGCACAACTACAACACCGTGAAGATAATCAGCCACAGGTGCATCTACCTGGAGCATGGGAGAATAGCGCTGGAAGGCGAGCCTACGGTCGTAATCAGGGACGCCCAGGAGAGGATATTTACGCAGGGAGGAGGGTCCAGGACCGACGGACGGTACGTATCTGAACTGGTCGAGATGGGCCTCTTGGATTCGTGTTTCAAACCCATCACGCACGTGCAGAGCGGCGACAAGGCATATTTGGACATGGTATTCACCGAAAGGGTGGAATTCAGCGAGCGGCTGCTTGTTGCGATGTCCTTCATCAACATCGAGAACGGCTATAACTCCAGAGTGAATTTCGACGGCCTTGAAGTGAGTCCCGGGACCAGGACTCGCATTCGTATAGCATTTTCAAACTTTGCGCTGCCGGAAGGGGTGTACACGGTAAGGATGTCCCTGAGCGACGGCAGTTTCATAAACAGGATATACCATTTCGAGGATACAATCTACTTTGTTGTAAGGGGAGGCGACATGGCGGCCTACCTCAAGCCAAGCTGGGAAGTGGTTGGATGAGGCTTTGGCGGAAAAAACCCGTGCTGGGTATAATGGGCTGGTGGGGAGGAAAAAACGAAGGGGACCGCTATATACTTGAGTGCCTCACACGTTATTTGAGTGAGGACTTCAAAGTTGTTCCCTTAACGATGCCGGTTCCATCCGAACGGGAGACGTTAAAGCTAATAAACGGCCTTGACTTTTTATTAGTTGGTGGGGGCGGGTTGTTTACTAACACCCCACCCCGCATGTTTGATACCTTTCCTGAATGGAAAAGCCAGCTTAAGACCCACTTTGGCTTCGTGGGTATCGGGATTGAGACGGTGGCCGAGGCTTACAGGCGCACAGTAGCGGATATTGTATCGAGCAGCAGTTTTTTTGTTACACGGGACAGGGAAAGTTTTGAACTCGTGAACGGGTTAGGTAATGCAGAGATGGCCCCGGATATTACGTTCCTTTACCCCCGTGTGGCGGAAAGCAGCGAATGCATCGACAGGGTGGGTGTCAACCTCAGGGTATGGAATTTCGATAAGGGCAGGACGTACGATGCAGAAGCTTGGATAGAAGAGATAAACAGGCTACCGGTTAATAAAATAAAAGTCCCGCTTTCCTTTTTAAAAGGTTTGGAGGATAACCAGGCGATGGACAGAGTAGTAGGGATCCGAAGGCGGCGGTTCACGCTTGATGACTATGCATGTGTAGGGTCATTTATAGGGATGCGCCTGCATTCCCTGATTTTTGCAGTACAAAATGGAGTGCCTGCAATAGGGATTGCATATGCGCCCAAAGTCAGGAGGTTTTTTAACGCGGTTGGCTTGGGGGATTATTGCCTGAGTACGACGGGTTATGGCATGCTGAACGAAAGATACCATTCTCTGATGGCGGACGGCGCCGTGAGCGTCGTCATGCGCGAGTATACTTCAACTTCACATAGCCGTATCCACGAAGCGATGAAAATGGTCAAGATAAAGATACTTGAGTCAGTGTAAGAAAGACAAGGAGGTCAGCTATTGGATAAGGAATATTACCGCATAAAGAACATACCTGAGAATTTCCTCCTGCTCAGGTTCGTAGCCACGAGGTTTTGCAACTTCCGCTGCCCATACTGCTACCTAAGCGATGAGAAAAGGGCTAAGGAAAAGAACATGTTCACGTTCCATTCGCCCGATGAATGGGCCGCTGCTGTCGAGCGTCTGTCCGACAGGACTCTGGAGCTTTATTTCACCGGAGGAGAGCCGCTCCTGTTAGACGGGCTGGCGGATTTCCTCGCGAAGGCGGTAGAGATGAAGCACGTCTCCTGTGTGCGGATAGACTCCAACCTCTCCCCGCTCAAGAGGTTCCTCAAGAAGGTGGACTCGCCGAAGATACGGTTCCTTGCCAGCTTCCACCCGACACACGTCCCGTTCGACAAGTTCATGGAGAAGCTTGAGCTCCTGAAGGGAAAGGGTATGTTGGGCATGGTGAACGTGGTTGCCTCCAAGGAGAACATTAAAATACTGGACAAAGGCCCGAACGAGCTTATCGCGGAGTTCGATGCCAGGGGCATGTTCCTGAACGTGGCCAAGGATTTCGAGCGGGGGCTAAAGCTCGGCTACAACAAGAAGTACAAGGACTTCATAGACAAGCTGCAACACCCGCAAGACAACGCATATATGAACAAGATCCCTTCAAACGAAGGGGTTTTATGCGGATCAGGAAAACATTATATCTCGGTAAACAGGCATGGTAACCTCTACTCGTGCCCGGAGGACGCTTGTCATGGCAACCTTTTTGGCCAGTTCGACCTGCCCGGAGGGTTATGTTATTGTTCAAGGCCAATATGCCCGAGCATAATATCCTATTCTTTTTCACAGTCAAACTGTTTTTCGCCCTCGGACCACTTGAGTGGCTATGTGAAAAGGAATATAGAACACCGCCGGATAGTTTCGCGTGAATACCTCGAAAAGGTCTGGTGCGTACTAAAAGAGGAGGATTTTCACCTCAGGAGACGGATGCCTATTCTCGCAACGCTTAAGGCGATGCTACACAAATGAAGAAACCATATAAGCTGCTTTTTATTTTTGGCACCCGGCCCGAGGCTATCAAGCTGTGCCCTCTCATCGAGGAGTTTTTCAGGCGAAGGGACGTATTCGAGACAAAGGTCTGCGTAACCGCTCAGCACCGAGAGATGCTGGACCAGGTACTTACACTCTTTGGGATCATGCCTGACTATGACCTTGATATTATGTCCAATGACCAGGGGCTTCTGGATATGACAGGCGGCATAATTTCTGGAACAGGGCGGGTGATACAGAAAGAAAACCCGGATTATGTATTTGTCCAGGGCGACACAACGACTACGTTTGCCGCATCGCTGGCGTCTTACTACTGCCGAGTGCGTGTCGCCCATGTGGAGGCCGGGCTCAGGACGGGAGACAAACATGCTCCCTTCCCCGAAGAGGTGAACCGGAGGCTAACATCTGTCCTGGCAGACCTGCATTTCGCCCCGACAGAACAGGCGCGGCTTAATCTCATTGCCGAGGGTATTGACGAAGCATCCGTGTTTGTTATGGGCAATACGGTGGTGGACGCGCTGTTGGATACCGTGGCGAAACTCAAAGGGTTGGACCCTGTGCATTTCAAGGAGCTCCAGGGCATTGATTTTGACAAGCCGTTGGTCCTTGTCACCTGCCACAGAAGGGAAAGCTTCGGAAAAGGGCTTGAAAGCATATGCCTGGCCTTGAAGGACGTTGCAATATCCAATCCTTCCGTGGAACTGGTATACCCTGTACATCTAAACCCAAACGTTAAAGCGCCAGTGTACAAGATGCTCGAAGGCGTACCCAACATAAAGCTTACCACCCCCTTGGGTTACGCGCCGTTCGTATATCTAATGCAGCGAAGTCTCTTCATCCTTAGCGATTCAGGAGGCATACAGGAGGAGGCCCCCGTGCTCGGCAAGCCTGTCCTGGTTATGAGGGATACAACCGAAAGGTCGGAGGCGCTTGCCTCGGGGTCGGCAAGGCTGGTCGGCTCTGGAAGGGCAGGGATAGTGGCGGAGGCCGGAAAGCTGCTTAACAACCGGGAAGAATACCGGAAGATGGCAGAATCACCAAACCCTTACGGCCAAGGAGGCGCATGCAGGAACATCGCCGATGTCCTGACCAAACGGCTCGGAGGTAATAAAGCATAACGATGGAAGGGCCTCTTGTCTCCATAGTTCTCCCTACGTTCAACCGCGCGGATATCCTTCCTGTCGCAATTGAGAGTTGTTTAGGACAGACATACAGAAATATCGAGCTTATCGTGGTAAACGACGGTTCAGTGGACGATACGGAAAAAGTTGTTATGGGTTATGTGGAGATGGACGGCAGGGTAATATATCACAGAAAAGAGAACGGCAAACTTCCCAGGGCACTCAACTATGGGTTTGAGAGATCGCATGGAGAATTCCTTACGTGGACTTCCGATGACAACCTTTACCTGCCAAGCGGTATCGAAGAAATGGTGCGCTTCCTTGAAGACGGCAAGGAGTTCGGTATGGTGTATAGCGACTTTTATATCTCTGACGGTGGCCCGATGGATTATCAAACCAAATATCTTGAAGATTCTCCTGAACTTCAGCATCATAATACGGTTGGAGCGTGTTTCCTTTACCGAAGGTCAGTGTATCGGGTTGTGGGGGATTATGACGCAGACCTGGAACTTGCCGAAGATTATGACTACTGGCTTCGCGTAGCAAAGGCTTTCTATATCGGGCATATCCCGAGTCCGCTTTATGTTTATTTTACTCACAAGGGCTCACTTTACAACAAGCATTATTATAAGGTCAAGATCATGTCGTTGCTTGCGAAGATTAAGAACGGCATAGTGTTGCCCTCGGAAACAATAAACGAGTGCTTAGAGCTGTATTCCACTTTTTACCCGTACAAAAGAATGAAGCAATTAGAAATAGGCTCGTTAAGGAAAGAGCTTACTGCAATATTCGAGAAGATGGAAACGGGCGAAGTTCCAAAGCTCCATGCAGCAGATATGATAATGGACGTGTTCAGATATTATTCACGCATGGGTCTTGTGGACCTGGTTAGAAGGGTGTTCTTACGTCTTAAGCGTTACGTTGGAGTTCCGGGAGCATGATGGGTATGCCGAAGATAAGCGTCGTGATAACGTGCTTCAACTACAGGCCGGCCGAAATGGTGCTCGCAAGGCAGGAGAAGACCCTGGGCGATGCAGGATAAAGCGCAATCAGGCCTAAATACGAATGAGGTCTTCATGGAACACTCGTCAAAGATATACGTCGCAGGGCATAGGGGTCTTGTAGGCTCGGCCATCGTAAGGCGGCTTATACGCGAGGGCTACGCAAGTATATTGGCCAGGGACAGCAAAGGCCTTGACCTGAGGGACCAGGCCGCGGTCGAGGGCTTCTTCAGTACCGAGCGCCCGGAATACGTTTTTCTTGCGGCCGCGAAGGTCGGCGGGATACTCGCGAACAGCGGCCGGCCAGCGGAGTTCATCCGGGACAACCTTGCGATACAGACCAACGTAATACATGCCGCGCACATAAACGGGGTGAAGAAGCTTCTTTTCCTCGGCAGCTCGTGCATATATCCAAAGCTCGCGCCTCAGCCCATAAGGGAAGATAGCCTGCTCGCCGGCCCGCTTGAGCCGACAAACGAGGCCTACGCAGTCGCCAAGATAGCTGGCATAAAGATGTGCCAGGCGTACAGGAGACAGTATGGGTCGGACTTCATATCCGCCATGCCGACCAACCTGTACGGGCCGGGCGACAACTTCGACCCGGAAACCTCGCACGTGATACCGGCGCTGATAAGAAAGCTCGTCGCCGCGCGCAAGGCGTCGCTTTCACGCGTGGAAATATGGGGCACGGGCAGCCCGAAACGGGAGTTCCTGCACGTGGACGACCTCGCGGACGCCTGCGTCTTCCTGATGGACAAGTACAGCAGCGAGGAGATAGTAAACATCGGCGCGGGCAAGGACATATCAATAGCGGAGCTGGCGTCGCTCCTAAAGGAGATAACCGGCTACAGCGGTGAAATACTCTACGACAGCTCGAAGCCTGACGGCACACCGAGAAAGCTGCTGGACGTAGGACGCATAAACAAGTTGGGTTGGGCCGCGCGTATCGGGCTCCGGCAGGGGTTGGAAGAAACAGTCCGATGGTACGAAGAGAATATATGAAACCTGAATTGTCAGTCGTTGCCTGCTTGTACAACCAGGCCGGGTATCTGAAGGGCGTGCTTTCGTCCCTCGCCGCCCAGGACCTGGACGAATCGCGTTACGAAGTGATAGTGGTGGACAATAATTCCACGGACGGCAGCCTCGAACTGGCCGAGAGGTTCGCCTCCGGGCAAGGGAATTTCCGCGTAGTCACGGAATAAAACCAGGGTCTCAGTGTTAACCAGGGAGGTGCTGGAGGCGTCCGTAGGTTTCTCCGCGGATTACGGGATGCAGGGCGAAGATGAGGAATAACAATACAGGCAGATGTGCGGGCTGCGGGCTGCAGCGGCGTCAAAGCGGGTTTAGCGCTGCGGCAAGAGGCGGGCCGTGGACCGGGGGGACGTCATGAGTTCTGAAACTTCCAGGTGCAGGGAAAGGCTTGGCAGGTACTGCAAGGGTTATGGTCTGGACATCGGCTACGGGGGTGACCCGATAGTCCCGTCCGCGATTACTGTGGACGTGCCCCTGCCGTACAAGACGGTGGGGACGGCCCCGCTGAACCTCGCGGAGACGCAAGGGACCTCCGCTGGTTCCGGGACGAGACGCTCGACTACGTCTATTCCTCGCACCTGCTGGAGGACTTCGACGCCCATGAGACGGGGCACGTCGTAAACGAGTGGCTCAGGGTCCTGAAGATAGGCGGGCACCTCGTAATATACTGCCCGGACGAGAGGCTCTACAGGGAGCATTGCAGGAAGACCGGCCAGGAATACAACAAGTCGCACAAGATACCGGACTTCGGACTTGAGTACCTGAAGCGGGTAATAAGGCCTTTTGGCAACGTCGAGGTCGTACACGAGGCGCCCCTATCTGAAGAGTACTCCTTTGACCTGGTGCTCAGGAAGACCGGCGGCAACCTGTCATCCTCGGTCCCGCTCAGGATAAAGGCGGGGATATTCACGGCAAGGCTCAAGGGGGCGCTCCGGCCGTACATAGGCCCGGTAAAAAGAAAAATCAAGTCGTTTCTTTCCAGGGGCTGACATGCCGAAGGTAAGCGTCGTGATAACGTGCTTCAACTACGGCAGGTATCTGGCCGATGCGGTAGACAGCGTAATGCGCCAGAGCCTCCAGGACTTCGAGATTGTGATAGTCGACGACGGCTCCACCGACGACACCCGTTCGGTCGCGGGCGGACTTATAACAAAACATAAAGGCGCCAGTATATCCCTGATAAGCCAGGAGAACAAAGGCTTTTCCGGCGCGCGGAACGCAGGCATAAAAGCCGCGGCTGGAGAATACATAATGCCTCTCGACGCGGACGACATGCTGGCGCCGGAATACCTCGAGCATGTGGCCGGCTTGCTGGACAGCGACCCTGGCCTGTCGTTTGCCTATACCGATGGTGAACTGTTCGGCGAGAAGGCGCACGAGCTTGCGTGCGTCCCAGTCGCCAGGGAGTACGACTTCGCCCGCCTGCTGAGGACGAACATAATAAGCTTCAGCGGGATGTTCAGGAAAAGCGCCTGGGAGGAGACGGGCGGGTACAAGTCCGGCGTGCTTGACGGGTATTACGACTGGGAGTTCTGGATAACGCTGGGCGAGTCCGGCCGCAGGGGGGGGTATGTGGATAGACCCCTTTACCTCTGCAGGAAGCACGGAGGCTCAAGGATGGACTCGCTTGCGGGGCAGTACAACAGGATATATAACCAGATAAGGATGCTCCATCCGAAAGTCTATGCACCGTTTTCAAGCAGGGTCAGCATAAACCTGGCAAGGGCCGTGATAAAGGCTCAATCATGGCTGGTTGACCCGGTCACCCATTATCTGTACAGGAAGCATCCCCGTCTGCACTCATTTCTAAGGGAGAAAGTGAAACTTTTTTGTAATATCGGGTGGTCTCTCTGACATGCCTAAGGTAAGCGTCATCATACCCTGCTACAACTACGCCCGGTACCTGCCGGAGTCCGTCGGGAGCGTAATGGCCCAGACGTTCCGCGACTTCGAGGTGATAATCGTAAACGACGGCTCGACCGACGACACGAGGGAAGTTGCGCTGAGGTTCGCGGATACTTTCGGGGCCGATGCCGTCAGGCTTGTGGACCAGGAAAACATGGGCCTCCCGACCGCACGGAACAACGGCATAAAGGTGTCGCGGGGCGAATACTTCCTGCCGCTCGACGCGGACGACATGATAAAACCCGGATTCATCGAGAAGGCCGTGGAGGCGATGGAGTCCGGCCCGGCCCTGAGCGTCGTATACACTCAGTCGGAGATATTCGGCGCGGAGTCAGGCATTTATTACCACAAGGGGTTTAAGCTCAGGTCGCTCCTCATGCACGAAGGTCCATGCTGCACCGCACTCATAAGGAAATCCGCGTGGGTTGAGGCGGGCGGATACAACCCGTACATGTCCAAGGGCTTCGAGGACTGGGAGTTCTACCTGAACCTCTTCGAACGGGGCTGCAAGGGCATGCTTATACCCGAGCCCCTGTTCATGTGGCGCAGGCACGGATTTTCCATGAGCGACGACGTCGGGCAGAACTACTCGATGATGATGATTAGGAACCTGAAGCTCCTGCACCCGAAGCTCTTCGAGCCGTCGTTAAGCCGGGTAAGCACAGGGCTGGCGAGGGCGGTGGTCTGGCTCAAGTACTGGACGAGGGACCGGCTGATGCGCTACATATATCTCAAACACCCGGGCTTCCACGCATGGCTGAGAAACATAAAATACGGAAGGACGAAGTGAGCCTGGGCCGCAGGGATATACTCGTCTATGCGGTGGGCAGGGCGGAGCATGCGTCCGCGGCCGCGGAGCGGCTGAGGGATGATTACCCCGGGTCCCGCATCTTCCTCGCCGTGGACGGAGACGCGGTTACCCCCGTATCGGCCGACGCGGTGATATCAAAGAAAGGGCTCGGCGGAACTCTGAAAAAACTCGGGCTCTCGCGCCCGGACGTCTTCGCGCTCGTAGTCTCCAACGAGCCGCGGTACTTAAGCCCCGGCGCGCTGTTGCGCGCTGTGTGGTATTCCTTCGCGCTCAGGCCCGGCAGGCGCGAGTCCTTTCTGTACGCCTGGAGCGGCAGGTATTTTTTGAAGGATAAGGCAGGCGAGGTCTTTAAAAAGGCGCTCGGCCTGGCCGTCAGGCCGTTCTATCTTGCACTGCTGAAGGCGTCGCATCTTGCATGCGAGATAGTTTTCCCTTTGCTGAACGGAAAACCGAGGAAACGGCCTTATGACGCCGTTTGCGTCAAGGGCGTCCTCGTTCTGAGCCTGGACTTGATCGGGGACATGGTCTGGGCCGGGCCGGCTGTTTCGTCCATCAAGAAGCGCAGTCCCGGAACACGCGTTGACCTGCTCGCCGCCAACAGGAACACCGGGCTTGCAGGCTTCATCGAGGGAGTGGACAGAGTTATCGGGTACGACGCCCCGTGGCTCAAGAAAGTGCACTACCCCGCGGGCGGAGCCTGGCCGGGCTTCAGCCGGTGGCGTAACCTCAAAACCCGCCTGTCGCTCCTTCTGGCCGGGTATGACCTGGTAGTGGACTTAAGAGGGGATGCTGGAGACACGGTACTCGCATACTTCACGGGCGCGCCGTACCGCGCGGGCGGCGCGGTGAGGTCTACGGGCAGCGTACAGGCCGGCGACGTATCTTATCTGCTCACGCACAACGTCCCGCAATATATGTCCAGCGGGGACGGTGCGCACGTGGTGGAGCGGAGCATGGCCCTGATGGGCGCGCTCGGGTTCGGAGGCGAGGTCGCCCCGGGCTGGCTCAAGCCGGACGCATCCTGCGAGACGGAGGTCAGGCGTCTTCTTGCGGAATTCGGTATAAAGGAAGGCGAGCTTGTAATCGGGCTCCAGCCCGGAGCTTCGAGGCCGGAGAAACGGTGGGACATAGACGGTTTCGCCGTCGTCGCCAAGACGCTTATGGAGAGGCACGGCGCAAGGGTGGTCGTCGCGGGCAGCCGGGACGAGATGCCGCTCGGCGAGTACATAACAGGGAAGGCGCCCGGCGCCGTCAACCTCTGCGGCCGGACGAGCCTCGGCGGGTTCATCGCCCTTGTTAACGCTTGCGGGCTCTTTATAACTAACGAGACCTCAGCCATAAGCATCGCATCGGCGGTGGGCACGCCATTGGTGTGCATGATGACCGGCAGGCCGGATTTATACGGCCCGTACGGGGTCAGGTCGGCCGTGCTCCAGAAGAGACCGGACTGCTGGTCGCCGGTGATAGAGCACTGTTTCTGCCCTTATGAATACAGGTGCCTCCGCGATATAAGCCCGGACGAAGTCCTGGCGGCGGCGGAGGAACTTCTGGCCCCGACGGCGAGCGGGGCGTCTTAGCATGCGTAAAGGGTGAATGTCCTTGAAGTAGAGCCATAACTTATGGTATTCTAAACCGATTTGGCGCAACAACATTCAGGGGAGCCCGTTGGAGTTACCGTTCATCTCCGTGATAATCCCGGTCAAGCCGGGTGGTTACGTAAAAGCCCTCGACGCGCTCAAAGGCTCGGACTACCCCAGGGACCGGATGGAGGTACTTGTCGCGGAGGGCCGGCAGCCGTCCGCGCAGAGGAACCTTGCCGCGCGTGAGGCCGTGGGCGAGATACTGTATTTCCTTGACGACGACTCGCTCTCACCGCCGGGGCTTCTGAGGGAGGCCGCGAAGCGGTTCGCACGCCCGGAAGTGGCCGTGGTCGGGGGGCCGATACTCACGCCCGAGGGTGACAGCTTCATGCAGAAGGGCTTCGGGCTCGCGCTATCCTCCCCGTTCGGCGGCTCGTCCATCAGGGCGCGCTACAAGAAGCTGGGGCCGGAGAGGGACGCGACGGAGAACGACCTGATACTTGCAAACCTGAGCTTCAGGAGGGCGCTGTTCCTCGAAAAGGGCGGGTTCAACGAGCGGCTTTACCCGAACGAGGAAAACGAGCTGATGAACCGCCTGGAGGCGGACGGGCACAAGTTCGTATACGCCCCGGACGCGGCCCTCTGCAGGAGCCAGAGGAGGGACTACAAGGCGTATATGAAGCAGGTCTTCACATACGGGCGGGGCAGGATGGACCAGAACTACGCGCACCCGGAAGGCTTCAAGCCGCTGCACATGGCCCCGTCGCTGTTTTTATTATACTGCATAAGCCTTTTGGGCATTAATTCGGGTGTTTACTTTTTGCCCGCAATAATATATCTTATCCTGTGCGCGGCCTTTTCGGCGGGCGCCGCGTATGAAGGCGGAAACCCGGCGTTTTTCTTCATCATGCCGCCGCTTTTCCTAACGCTGCACCTGGGCTACGGCGCGGGTTTCATATGGGGCGTTGTGAAGGGGCTTGTCAGGAAAGGTGGCGCGCCGCCGCACGCAGGCGGGATCACTATTAGAAGGGAAAGGCCTTAAGCCCTTTCGGATTGGCGGCTGGCGTAGGCAGCCTGCGACAGTGAAGAGGCTGATTGGATAATGGTCCAGGAAAAGTGCGACTACTGCAGTGGCGGCCGTTTCCGCCGTCTCCCTTATTACTACATGTTCAAGGGGGACAGGATATACGGGGTGAGGTGCGAGGCGTGCGGGCTCATAACGGTCAGCCCGATGCCCGGCAAGGACGACCTGTCGTCGCTCTATGGAGAAGACTACTTCCAGGGAGACTACCACTGCGGGCACCGCGAGGGTGCATACGAGGACGAGTCCTTCTCGGAAGAGCACACGCGCATACTGGACGGGTTCAAGGCCCTGAAGCCGGCGGGCATGATGCTGGAGGTGGGGGCCGCAGGCGGGAAGTTCCTCGTCAAGGCGAGGGAGCAGGGATACGGCGTGATGGGCGTCGAGGTGTCGCCGGAGGCATGCAGTATAGCAAGGTCTTTGGGTCTGGAGCATTTCTGCGGAGAGCTCGATGACGCCCGGTTCCCGGACGGGAACTTCGACCTGGTCTACCTGGGCGACGTCCTGGAGCATCTGCCGAAGCCTTTCTCCACTCTGAGAGAGATATACAGGATAACCGCGCCCGGAGGCGTGGTGGGGCTGTCGTGCCCGACGAACATCGGCCTCTTGTCGTCGCGGGTGGGGCTTTCGGTCTATGCGCTTTTGGGCAAGGAAAGAGTGGCGCCGCTCCCGCCCTACCACCTGTATGAGTTCACCCCCGCGAGCCTCAAGGCACTGCTCACGGGAGCGGGCTTCAAGGTTGCGGCCGTGAAGGCGGACATAATACCTCCCTGGCGTATCAGGCTGAGGGGCAGCCTTATGGAGAAGGCGATGAAGGCGGCGCTCCACTGGCCGAATTACCTGATAACCCGGTCAACCGGGCTTATGGGCGACCGCGTGACCATATTTGCCTCTAAGCCATGACGGACGTCAACTGTTATCTCTGCGGCAGGGACGAAGCGGCCCCAATAATGAACGCAAGGGACCGTCTGAGGCTGGCTCCCGGCGAGTTTACCCTGGTCAGGTGCGGCACATGCGGACTTGTATACCTTAAGCCCCGCCCGGACGACGGCGAGCTGATGGGCTACTACCCGAGGGAGTACTGGGGCGGCCGCAGTAAAGGCGTAAGAGGTGTCCTCCGCGGCATCGAGGAGCGGTTCAAGGAGGGTTACAAGCTCAAGGCCCTCTCGAGGGCAGGGCTATATAAAGGCAGCGTACTCGACGTCGGGTGCGGCCGCGGAGAGTTCCTGTACATCCTTAAGTCGAAGGGTTTCGACGTGACAGGCCTCGAGCCCGGCGCGGAGGCCGCGAGGCGCGGGGCCGAGGAGTACGGGCTCAGCATCATAAACGGCGTCCTCGGCCAGGCCAGCCTGCCGGACGCCGCCTTCGACGCGGCCACACTTTGGCATGTGCTCGAGCACATGCCGGACCCGGTAGGCGCGCTCAGGGCACTGTACGGGTCGATAAAGCCCGGCGGGCTGCTGTTCGTCGCGGTCCCGGATTTCGGAGGCTGGCAGTCGAAGACTTTCCGCGAGGGCTGGTTCGGGATAGACGCGCCGAGGCACCTGACCCACTTCACGAAGGTTACGCTGGGCGCGGCGCTTACTAAAGCTGGGTTCGAGACGCTGGCATTTTACCAGGGAGGCCCCCGGTACGAGACGGCGATGCTTGTGCGCTCGCTTTTTCCGGGGCTCAACTACAAGAAGCTCGACGCGCTGGAGCGCGGGCTTCCCGTAAAGTACATCTACAAGGCCGTCCAGCTTGTCCTTGACCTGGCGCTCCTCCCTCTGGGGCTTGGGGTCGTCATGGCGGGGCATGGCTGTACTTTCACCGCGGTTGCGCGCAGGCAAGTCTGAGGAGTAGGTATTGAGCAAACTAAGAGATATGTTTATAGACAGGCGGGACGGAAGTTACAACGACCTGTTCTATTACGTGTTGTTCTTCGTGCTCACGCACGTGTTCTTCTGGCAGTTCTTCGTGCCGGGCCAGATGATATTCGGCACCGACATCCAGAACCAGAGTTATCCCATACAGCAGATGGCCGTAAGCGAGATGCTGAAGGACCGGTCGCTGATGTTATGGAACCCCTATATCTACGGCGGGATGCCGTTCCTGGCGAGCTTCTCGTTCCCGATATTCTACCCCTTCGCCCTCTTGTTCTTCGTCCTGCCCGTCCCATTCGCGATGGGATACGAAGTAGTCATCCACTTCTTCCTGATGGGCGTGTTCATGTTCGCGTTCCTCCGGGACCTCAAGCTCTCGAGGCACGCGGCATTTATTGGCGGCCTGCTGCTCGTGTTCAACCTCCACTGCATATCGCTCGTATTTCCGGGCCACGGAGGCAAGATATTCACCGTAACGTACCTGCCGCTCGCCATGATGTTGCTCGACAGGGCGTTCAGGGAAAGGCCCGCATTCAACCTCACCATGCTCGGCCTGCTGCTGGGGCTTATGTTCTACGGGGGGCACCCGCAGATACTGTTCTACTGCGGAGGTGCCATGAGCCTCTTCTTCCTGATGAGGCTCGTCCAGGAGTCGCGCAGGAACGGGCTTATAGGCTCGGCCAGGCTGGTGGGGCTTTACTGCGCTGCATTCGCGCTTGGCACACTGCTCTATGCCGCGATACTCTTCCCCGCGTGGGAGTACAGGGGCTACACGCACAGGGTGGGCGGTGTGACCGGCGCGACTACGTACGAGTTCGCTACATCGTTCTCCCCTCCGCCAGAGGACATACTCTATCTGTTCATGAGGAACCCGTTCGGCTGGGGGAAGGACTACGGCCCGACCATACCCAACACTAAGGACGAGTTCTACAGGGGCAGGATGGGCCTGAAGCTTAACATCGACTACTTCGGCGTATTCGGCCTTGTGCTGGCGCTTATCGGGGTCGTCTTCGTGAGGAACCGCTACACATGGTTCTTCGCATTCCTCGCGCTTTTGTCCGTGTTCCTCTCGCTCGGCAGGTTCAACCCGTATTATATTTATGTATACAAGTACGTGCCCGGCTTCTCGCTGTTCCGCGTGCCCTACGCCATACTTATTATCCTGCCGATGTGCGGGACCACCGTCGCCGCGTTCGGCATGCAGTACCTGTTGGACTCGGGTGACGCGTCAAGGAAGAAGGGGCTTATGTACCTAATCGCGGCCGGCTCCATACTCGCGGCGGCGGCGCTTGCGCTGTCTATATACTGGACCAAGAACGCCGTGGACGCGACCGATTGGGCGCTCGGGTTCGGGTGGGTCCGGGAGATGCTCTGGGGCCAGTTCGACGACGCGGTGCAGAGGATGCTCTTCTTCGCCAGGAACCTCCAGATATTCTCGGTATGCCTGGCCGCTTCGATGTCGATACTCGTTGTCTACAGGATGGGCCTGCTTAAGGTAAGATACCTGACCGCCGTCGTCTCTGTCTTCATCATCATAGACCTATGGCCGCTCGGCTGGGACTTCATCAAGACCGTCCCGGTCTCCTCCATCGAAGGGCAGTTCTTCAGGGAGACCCCCCAGATAAAGATGCTCGAAGCGGACAAGGACGGGCCGTTTCGGGTCTACTCGCTCGTAACCAACAACGAGCTTCTGTACCGGGGCATCCAGAGCCTGACGGGCTACCACGCCGTGCCGCTCGGCTATACGGAGCGCACGCTCGACAGCATAACCTTCGACAACTCCATGCTCGACATGCTGAACGCAAAGTACCTGATGCTGCCGAAGGACCCTGATTACGACTTCCTGCACTACCCGATAGAGCCGGTGAAGAAGAAGCTGGAGGAAAAGTACGAACTGATCTCGGATACGCCGGACATGTTCTTCTACAGGAACCGCTCTGTTCTGCCGAGGGCGTTCCTCGTGAAGGAGATAATGCGGGCGGGCGGTGTCGAAGATGCGCTCGGCATGGTATCGGACCCCTACTTCAAGCCGGGACTGGTGGCGGTCATAGCGGAGGACCCGGACAGCCGCGATTCCGTCGACCCATCCGCCGACCTGTCTGGCCAGAAGGTGCGGGTCGCGTCTTATGCGCCCGACAAGATAGTGTTCGACGTATATTCCCCCGCGGACTCGTTCATGGTGGTCTCGGAGGTCTGGTACCCGGGCTGGAAGGCATACGTCGACGGCAGGGAGAAGAGGATATACAGGACCGACTACCTGTTGAGGGGCCTTACCGTGCCCGCGGGTGAACATAAAGTGGTCATGGAGTTCAAGCCTGGCATATTCAGGCTTGGCGAAGCGGTGAGCCTTCTAACGCTGATATTCTTCGCCGCCGTGCTCGGGTGGCCGGTATACAAGAAGAAGTACAGGGGCAAGGGCCGTCAGGGAACAAAGCCGCCCGGCAAGGCGCAGGATAAGTGATGGTAGAGACGCTTGACGCGGCGGGCGAGGTAATGAGCCCGGAGAACGACAAGATAAACCTCCTCTTCCTGCGCCGCATGGCTATATACAACTATTTCCGCGGCCATGTTGCGGACAGGAAGGTGCTGGAAGTCGGTTTCGGCGACGGGTACGGCACATACGGGCTCGCCTCCGTCGCGAAGGAGATTACCGGGACCGAGGTCACGTTGTCGCTTGTCGAACGAGCGAGGGCGGCCTACGTGCGCGAGAACCTCTACTACCTGAAGGGCGACATGGACCGGCTGCCCTTCCCGGACGCGGCGTTCGACGTTATCGTGAGCACGCATACGCTGGAGCACGTGAGGGACCACATGAAGTTCCTGCGTGAGGCGCACCGGGTGCTAAAGGCCGGAGGCGAGGCGGTCATCGCAACGCACAACCGGAAGGCCGTGCTCGACAACCCTTACTGCCGCAGGGAGTTCAGCGCGAAGCAGTTCAGCAAGGCGCTCAGGAAGGTGTTTGGCGACGTGGAGGTAAGCGGGCTCCGCGGGAGCGAGCGGTATGCGGCGCAGGCCGGGGGGATGGGCTTGGCCAGGAAGGTGCTGACACATGACGTCCTGGGCATACGCAGGTTCATGCCGCGCTTCGTCGTCGTGCCGCTCTGCAAGAGGGCACTTGAGTCCGCCGGCGAGATGGCGGTTGCACAGGGCCAGGACGGGATAACGATAGACGACTTCCAAGTCACCAAATACGAGGCAAGGCATTCACTCGATCTGATTGGGGTCTGCAAGAAGTAAGGCCAAACTACAGGGCATAAAAAATTATGAAGGCGCTTGTAATAATCCCGACATACAACGAACGCGACAACCTCGCCGGCATAGTCTCGGACATACTCGCACAGTCCGGGTCCGTGGAGGTCCTGATAATCGACGACAACTCCCCGGACGGCAGCGGGAAGATGGCCGACGACATGGCGAAGGCCGAACCGCGCATACATGTAAAGCACCGGCCCGGCAAGCTCGGCCTTGGCTCGGCGTACATAGACGGCTTCAAGCACGCGCTCGCGAACGGGTACGACTGCGTCTTCGAGATGGACGCGGACTACTCGCACGACCCGAGGGAGATACCGAACTTTCTCGCAGCGATGGAGGACTGCGACGTCGCGGTCGGCTCCAGGTACATAGGCGGGGTGCGTATACTGAACTGGCCGATAAAGCGGCTGATGCTCTCCTACAGCGCGAGCATCTACACGAGGCTCATCACCGGGCTGAAGCTGATAGACTGCACGAGCGGGTTCAAGTGCTTCAGGCGCGAGGTGCTCCAGGCGCTCGACCTGGACCGCGTGCACTCGGACGGGTACTCGTTCCAGATAGAGATAAACTTCCTCTGCCAGGCCAAGGGCTTCAGGCTGAAGGAGATACCGATAGTGTTCACCGAGCGGAAGCAGGGGCACTCCAAGATGAACAAGGGCATCATACTCGAGGCGCTGTTCATTGTCTGGCTGCTCAAGGTGAAGTCGATTTTAAGGATGCTGTAAATGATGTAGGTAAGCCCTCACCACTGTGTTCCCTCTCCCGGTGGGCGAGGGGAATGTATAGTCCCTCTCCTTGCGGGAGAGGGATATAGGGTGAGGGGTTTCCTTATGTGAGGATAACATGGACATTTCCGTAGTCGTCCCGCTATACAACGAGGAAGAGAGCCTCCGGGAGCTTCACGAGAGGCTGACCGCCGTGCTGTCCGGCCTTGGGAAGAGCTACGAGATAGTATTCGTCGACGACGGCTCGACCGACGGCTCGTACCGGGTGCTGGAGGAGCTCCACAGGAAAGACCCTGCCCACGTCTCGGCGCATTCCTTCGGCAGGAACTTCGGGAAGAGCGCCGCGCTCGCCACAGGGTTCGAGCGCTCGGCCGGGGACGTGGTCATCACGATGGACGCGGACCTGCAGGACGACCCGGCGGAGATACCGGGCATGCTCGAAGCGCTCGGACGAGGTTCCGACCTGGTCTGCGGCTGGAAGTACCCGCGCCACGACCCCGTGACGAAGCGGCTCCCGTCCAAGGTAATCAACTGGCTGACGGCGAGCCTTACCGGCGTCAGGGTGCACGACATGAACTGCGGCCTGAAGGCGTACAGGCGCGACGTCGTGGACGGCCTTTCGCTCTACGGGGAGCAGCACCGCTTCATACCGGCGCTCGCGCACGCAAAAGGCTTCAGGGTGGACGAGCTGAAGGTGCGGCACCACCCCAGGAAGTTCGGGAGTACGAAGTTCGGGGCCAAGCGGTTCGTCGAGGGAGTGTTCGATCTTATAACCGTGCTCTTCCTCACGCGCTACATCAGGAAGCCGCTCCACTTCTTCGGGGTGGCGGGCCTCGTCCTTCTGATGCTCGGCGGCGGCGCGATGTCGTACCTGGTCGTCGGTTGGTTCATGGGCAGGTGGATAGGCGACCGGCCGCTCTTCATGCTGTCGGTGCTCATGATGATAATAGGCATACAGTTCATCTCCACCGGGCTGCTGGGCGAGATGCTCACATCGCTTACGCACAGGCAGGGCGCTGCGCCCGTCAGGCGTAGCGTCACCGCGGAGAAGGGGAAGGCCTGATGGAAAAGAAGTTCTTCCTGCCCCTCGCCGCCGTTTTTCTCGTCTACAGCATCGCCATACTTGCGCGCTACTCCCTGGGCTACCCGGAGCTTGCCCCGCTTCCGGTGTTCGCGGACTTCGTCTTCAGGGTAATAGCCATCAAGTTCCTGTTCGTCTTCCTGCTCGCCTCGTCGGCATACGGAATCGGCGGCGTATTGTTCAGGAAAATCCTGCCCGATTTTGGGTCGCTCCTCGAAGAGGCGCTCGTAAAGGTACCGCTCGGCCTGCTGGTAATATCCTACGGCGTATTCGCAATCGGGCTTGCCGGACTCCTGTACCCGGTATCCGGGTACGTTCTGCTCGCGGCCTGCATCGCCGCGGGCGCGAAGGAGCTTCACGGGTTTTTCGGCAGGCTTATTAAGCTTACGCCCAGGGTAGAGCTTACGCTGGCCGGGGCGCTCCTGCTGTCGGCCACAGTGTATCTGCTGATGAAGGGCCTCTACCAGGCGTTCCTCCCGCCCACGGGTTTCGACGTCCTGATGTACCACTACGGCGTCCCGAAGCTGTACATCGACGCGCACGGCATATTCTCCACGCCCGACATAAACGGCTCGTCGTACCCGTTCTTCACCGAGATGCTCTATACGCTAGCGATGCTGGTCGAGGGCGAGATATCGGCGAACATGGTCAACTTCTTCTTCGCCGCCGGGTGCGGGCTTGCCATTTACGCGTATTCGCGCCGGTTCCTGAAAAGCGCGTCTCCGGCCGTGGCGCCCGCCATATTCTTCGGCGTGCCGCTTGTGCTCTGGCTCCTGCCCCAGGCGTACGTCGAGTTCTCGCACGGATTCTTCATATTCATGGCCATCTACGCGATGGCGGCATGGCTGGGTGATAAGAAAGGCGACGACCGCTGGCTGTATGTATCGGCCGTGCTGATGGGGGTATCGATGTGCATAAAGTACACATCCAACCTCGTGCTCGTCATAATGCTCGCGGGCGTGCTCTACAGGCTGTACTTCGTAGACAGGGCTGGCCTGGGCAGGACCGCCGTCGCGGCCCTGAAGTACTCGGCCATCGGCCTTGTCATCGTCATGCCCTGGTACGTCAAGAACCTCGTCTGGTACGGGAACCCGTTCTTCCCGATGCTCGCGTCCGGCGGGAAGAACGCCGGGGAGCTGAACACGTTCTGGAAAGAGGGGATGAGCACCGGCCCCTTAAGCATGCTCACCCTGCCCTGGCGGCTGACGATGAACCCTAAGGAGTTCTGGGCCGGCGACTTAAATTCGGTCGGGCCGTATCTGCTGATGTTCATGCCGGGCCTTCTGCTCTTCAGGCGTCTTGAAAAAGAGCTGAAATACCTCATGGCGTTCAGCGCATTGTACATGGTATCCTGGTTCTTCACGGCTCAGTCCACAAGGTACCTCATACCGGTACTGCCCGGCATGGCCATACTCGCGGGTTACCCGGCGGGCAGGCTTCTTGTCAGCGGGGGCCGGGCGTATAAATGGCTTGGGACGTCGCTTGCCGGGGTGCTGGCCTTTGCGGCGGTATTCGCGAACACGGGCTCGGGCAGCGTCGATGGGTTCCCGTCGGCCAATGCACAGACCCGCGACGCATATTATACCGGGCAGTCCGCCAGGCAGGGGTTCCTGTCTTCATATGAAGAGTGGAAGTGGATAAACGATAACCTGCCGCAGGACGCGGTGATATACCAGCTCTGGGACGACGCGAGCGTCTATTTCAGGAAGAGGAAGACGTTAGGTTTCCCGTCCGACGTCGGGGTGAACGGCAGGGACAAGGTCATATACCTTGCGGGCCGCAACTCCTTCGGCGGCTTCCGGCCCGGCGAGGAGATAATCGCGAACCTGAAGGCGATGGGCGCGGGCTACCTGCTCATCAACGCGAACCGCGAGGGCAGGGCGGTACCGGAAGACCAGTACTTCCGGGAGCATACGCGGCTTATTCTCGAGAACCAGGGGATACTGCTCTACCAGGTTATGTAGTGTGCAATGGGGAATGCGATGAAACGTCCGGCGGAATATGACCCGTGGTGCGTGATATGAATATCCAAAAGATGCTTGCCATCGTGCCCGCATACAACGAGGAAGGTTCGGTCGCGGGGGTGGTGAGGGGCATAAAGGCCGCACACCCCGAGGCGGACGTGCTCGTCGTCAACGACGGGTCGGGCGACCGGACCGCCGAGGAGGCGGCCGGAGCCGGGGCTTTAGTGGCAACGCTTCCGTACAACATGGGTATAGGCGCGGCGGTCCAGACCGGCTACCGCTACGCCTACGATATGGGCTACGATGCCGCGGCCCAGGTGGACGGGGACGGCCAGCATGACCCCGCCGAACTTGTCAAGATACTCGCCCCGCTTAAAGACGGCACGGCCGACCTCGTGGTCGGTTCGCGTTTTCTCGAAGGCGAGGGTTTCAAGTCCACGTTCATGCGCAGGGTGGGCATAACGCTATTTTCCAGGGTGCTGTCGAGTCTGACAGGCGAGAAGCTGACCGACCCGACCTCGGGCTTCCGCGCCGCGAACAAAAAGGCAATCAGGCTGCTCGCGGCCGACTACCCCGAGGACTACCCGGAGGTGGAGAGCCTTCTGCTCGTCCACCTGGCCGGGCTAAACCTGGCGGAGCGGCCCGTGCTCATGCGGCCCCGGGCCGGGGGCCGCTCTTCCATAACGCCTGTACGGTCTCTTTACTACATGGTGAAGGTTATGATGGTCATCTTCATCTGGCTTTTCAGGGAAAGGCCGAAACTGGAGGGTTAGGTCATGCAGACAAGGGCGGAGATAATCGCGGTGTCCGGAAGCATCGTGCTGATGCTGATGCTCCTCGAACTTGTGCGGAGGAGGAAGCTGAAGGAGAAATACTCGCTCCTGTGGCTCTTCACCGCGCTGGTGCTCCTTGTGCTCTCGCTTTCAAAGGGGCTCCTTGACAAGCTCGCCGTGCTGATGGGGATATACTATTCGCCGTCCGCGTTCTTTCTCCTCGCGTTCATGTTCATGATGCTGATTATGGTGCAGTTCTCGATAGTGATTTCGAGGCTGTCCGAACGAAACAAGACTCTGGCGCAGGAGCTTGCCCTGCTTAGGCTTGAGATGGGCAAGCTTAAGGCGGGGGCCGAACCCGGCGGGCACGAAGAAAAGACATGAGGGATACAACGTGGCAAAGGTAATGCTGATAGCGCCGCCGTACCTGGACCTCTACGGCAAGATAAGCAGGGCAGCCGGTAGGTACTTCCCGCTCGGCCTCGCATATATCGCGGGTTACCTGCGTAAGTACGGCGGGCATGATGTCAGGATGTACGAGCCAGAGGCCCAGAGACTCTCCTACCAGGACATACAGCGGTTAATTAAGGAGTTCAGGCCTGACGTCATAGGGCTTACGAGTTCCACGCCCAACTTCCCGAGGGCGCTCGAATTGGCGAAGCTCTGCCGGGAGAACTCGTCCGCGCGTGTCGTGTTAGGCGGCGTGCACGCGAGCGCGGTGCCGGAGTTCATAGTCGAGAACTACTCGTCCCTGATAGACTGCGTCGTCGTGGGCGAGGGCGAGGAGACGATGCTCGAGCTGGTCGGCGCATATGCGGACGGCTCGGAGCTATCGAAGGTAAAGGGCATAGCATACATGGGCGAGGCAGGCCCGGTACTGACGGAGCGGAGGCCGTACATCGAGGACCTCGACTCCATACCTTTCCCCGCGCGTGACCTCATCCCGCAGGGCCTTTTCGTCCCGAACGCGCACAACGCGAGGTACCGTAACTGCCAGACGATAATGACGAGCAGGGGCTGCCCGTTCAACTGCAGTTTCTGCGCGGCGCGGGTCGTGTCCGGGAAGAAGTACAGGATGCATTCCGCGGACTACGTCCTGTCGGAGATGGAGCACTTAAAGAAAGAGTACGGGGCGCGCCAGTTGGTCATCACGGACGACACCTTCACGATAAACCACGCCCGCCTTGAGGAGATATGCCGGGGGATGATAGACCGGCGTCTGGGTATGGAGTGGTTCTGCTTCTCGCAGGTCAACACGGTCAACCGTGAAGTCCTCGCGCTCATGAAGAAGGCCGGGTGCTACAGCATCGGTTTCGGGGTAGAGTCCGCTGAAGAGGAGATACTGAAGAAGATGGGGAAGAACATAAAACCCCAGCAGTCAATAGACACGATACGCCTCGCGAACAGTATGGGCTTCAAGACCCAGGCGTTTTATATCTTCGGCATGCCCGGCGAGACGAGGGCGCAGATGGAGCATACCATAGAGTACTCGGAGGAAGTGGATGCGGTGCTCTCGTTTTTCAACATGCTCGTGCCCTACCCGGGTACCAAGGACTTCGAGTATTTCTTCTCCGGCATGTCCCTGAAGGACATCAAGTGGGAGGACTTCGTGGCCATAGGCGAGAAATGCGTGCTGTCTAAAAACGCCGCGGTCTCGAAGGACGAGCTCGAGAAGCTCATCGGGCAGGCCACCATGCGCTACTACAGCAGCCCAAGGAGGCTGCTGAGGCTGCTGTACCACATAAGGACGCCATACGAGCTGTCCAACTATATTGTGGGGGCGCTCGGGATGGGCAGCCAGATAAAGCAGTGGCTCAAGAAGAAGGCCGGCGGCAGCAAGGGAGGGGGGAATGCCTGAGAGGCCGTCCCCCGTAAACGACGTGCCCCTCGTGTCGGTGCTCCTGCCCGTACTGAACCCCGACCCGGCAATGCTGGGGAAGGCGGTCAAGAGCATACTTGACCAGGACTACCCGGAGCTGGAGCTTGTCATAGTGGAGGACCCCGGCCAAAGGACGGGCAGTGAAGTGGTCGAAGGCTTCGCGGACGGCAGGGTACGGTACACGTTAAACAAAGAGAGGACGTCCCTGAGGGAGCAGCTGAACCTCGGCGTCTCGCTCGCACGCGGCGAGTTCATAGCACGGATGGACGCCGACGATATCTCACGCCCGGAGCGCATAAGAAAGCAGGCCGCATACCTAAAGGATAACCCCGGCATCACGCTCGTCGGGTCGAACCTCGAACTCATAGACGGACGCGACCGCACCATCGGGTACAGGCGGTTCCCCGAGTCTCACGATGGTATATACAGAGACCTCAGGTTGTACTGCTCGGTCGCGCACCCGGCGGTAATGTTCAGGAAGTCGCACGTCGTGGAGGCAGGCTGCTACCAGGTCGAGTCGCCCATGGAGGACTGGGACCTCTGGTGCAGGATGGCCATTAAGGGACGCAGGTTTCACAACATCCAGGAGCCGCTCCTTAAGTACAGGGTGCATACACAGGCGGGAAAGTTCCTATCCATGAGGAAGACGCTCCTTACCGGCATCGAGCTGAAGGAACGCCATTTCAAGGGCAGGCCGGGCGAATGGGGGTTCAGGGAGGGCTTCAGGTGCTTTGTGGAGAGGCTTTTCATGTTCATGCCGCCACTGCTCGTGCTGAAGCTTTTTTTGTTGTCCACGGTCAGGGACAGGCCGTGAACTCATAGGCTGGAGAAATGATGAAGGCGACATTTCTGATACCCCCGCCGCTCGACGGGCCGGTCGCGGCCGAGAGGATATTCGGCTGCAACTACGGGATATACCCGACTCCCAACATATTCATACTCATCCTTGCCGCGATATTGAAGCAGGAGGGTTTCGAGGTCAGCCTTAGGGACTTCTCGGCCGAGGGCGGCACAGGCGACGACCTCGTGTCCTTCGTTCGCTCGGACGACAGCGACATATACCTCTTCTATACGGTGTTCCTCTCCAAGAAGACCGACCTCATGGCGAGGGAGGTCATCAGGCGCGAACGCCCATTGGCTAAATGCGTCTTCATGGCCACCGAGCCGACGAGCAGCCCCGCTGACTTCGTGGACACGGACAGCGTGGTCGTGAGGGGCGAGCCGGACGAGACGGTGAGGGAGCTTGCCCCGAAGCTCGCGTCAGGCGGCGACCTGTCCGGCGTGCTCGGCATCAGCTATATGTCCGGTGGCCGCGTGGCACACAACCCGCCAAGGCCGGTCATAGAGGACCTGGACTCGCTCCCCTTCCCGGACCGTTCTATCATAGACAAGACCAGGTACCATAACCCGAAACTCTCCCGCCTCCCGTATACGGCCCTTATGGCGTCGCGGGGCTGCGCGTACAGGTGCTACTACTGCGTGCCCAACTCTCTCGACTTCGCGCGCGAGATAGAGTTCAAGAAGTCGAGCCCGGGCGGCAGGAAGCCGCCGGTCAGGATGAGGAGCGCAGGGAACATACTCGCCGAGGTGAGACAGATTAAGGAGGAAGGCTACAGGTCGTTCTTCATACTCGACGACCAGTTCCTCTGGGACGAGGCGCGCACGCTCGGGATAATGGCGGGCTTGAAGGGCATGGACATGGAATGGTCCTGCCTCGCGCGGGCGAACAAGCTCCAGGATGAACGTGTCGTCCGTGCGATGGCGGAGGCGGGCTGCGCGTTCATTGCCATCGGCGTCGAGTCCTTCAACCAGGGGATACTCGACTACATAGGCAAGGACCTGAAGGTCGAGATGGTCTACAAGGCGGTCGCGAACCTCAAGAAATACGGGATTGAGCCGGAGCTGAACATCCTGCTCGGGAGCTGCCCGCTCGAGACGGAAGCGACCATAAAGCATACGCTCGACGAGGCGATAAAGCTCGACGTGGACTACACGCTCATCTCGGTCTGCACGCCGTTTCCGCATACGGAGTTCAACAGGATAGCCAAAGAGAAGGGCTGGATGATAGAGCCCGAGTACCGCGCGATAGACCCGATAAAGCAGTCGTTCATATCGTACCCGCACCTGACCAAGGACGACCTGGAGCGGCTCATCAGGAAGGCGTACTTCAGGTTCTACTTCAGGCCGTCGTACATCTGGAAGAGGCTCAGGAAGGTCAGGGGGCTTGCCGACCTTCTGAACAAGGTCAAGGCCGCGGCAACCATCTTTAGGGGCTGAGTTGCCGGGCAGTCGATTGGAGTAATATGTTCGGGACGTACAGATATCTATTAGCCATCTTGGTGGCTATGTCTCATAACTGGCCGGTTCTTATGAATTGGTCTGGTTATTATTCGGTTTTCGGTTTTTTTATTCTTAGCGGATACCTGATGACCTCTGTTTTAACTGACACGTACGGGCATTCCGTTAGTGGAATAACCAGGTTCATGACCAACCGTGTCTTAAGGTTATATCCCCCCTATCTAATCGCAGCGCTTTTTGCCGTGTGTGTTTATATTGTCGTACCGGACGACCCGAGATTAGTATTTAACCGGTTCCTGTATCTGCCGGATACGACTATGGAATGGCTGCAGAATATTTTCCTGTTTGGCCTGGCGCCTTTTGAAACAAAGCCGATTTTAGTTGGCCCCGCATGGTCCCTTACCGTCGAGTTGGTCTATTATTTTGCACTGGCTATATTACTCGCAAGGTGGCGTATCATTGTAGTTTTATGGCTTGTCCTGAGCCTGGCGCAGACCGCCTTTTCTTTTGAAAACGGTATTGATTTCAGTCACAGGTATTTTACCATTATCGCAGGTTCGCTGCCTTTTAGCACAGGCGCGTTCATTTATCACTTTAAAGGCCACCTTAAGTTTATACAAAAATGGCATGTTTTTCCGGCTTTTGCGTTGTTTATAGGCAATATGATATTCACGAGATATTTGTGGGGTAATCCACGGATGTCGTACGGCATCTATGTATCGTACTTGTTATGCGCTTACATGGTTATCTGTCTGAGCAAGGTGGATAAATCTGACGTATCGTCCTGGGTTTCAAGATATGATAAATTCCTGGGCAACTTGTCCTACCCGGTATTCCTGTTCCACATGGCATGTAAAATAATAGTCATATGGTTTTTGGGACCAAACTGGCGAGGCCACAAACTTGCTTCTTTTGTCGCTTCCCTGCTGTTGGCGAACCTGATTGCATATGCGGTCTTCGTCCTCGTGGAAAAGAATGTCAACAAGGTTAGGGACCGGATAAGAATGCCGAAGGGAGCGCCTGTGCCTGAGGCTGTCCTACATCTGGAAGAGGCTCAGGAAGGTCAAGGCCTGCCGCAATATTCAGAGGCTAAAGGGGGGGCATGTGCCGGTTGACGCGGGCGCATCGAGACACGGTACGGTCTTCCAGAGGGAGCAGTACGCGGCGGGCGGCATCGGCCGGGCATACTGGGACTACCGTGATGAGAAGATAATCGCAGGTATTGGCGATGGCCGCCGCATCTTGGACGTCGGCTGCGGCGAGGGTATACTGCTTGAGAAGCTCGCGGCACGGCTCCCCGGTTGCGAGATAACAGGCGTTGACCTGGACCCCGTCAACATACGCATCTGCCGGGAGCTTGGCCTGCCGGTTGTCGAGGGCGGCGCGTACGGCCTACCGTTTCCGGACGGCGGCTTCGACACCGTTCTGTTCATAGAGGTCGTGGAGCACTTGAGCGAGCCGGAAAGGGCGTTGGCCGAGATTCACCGCGTACTAAGGAGCGGCGGGCGTCTGGTCGTGCTCTTCCCGAACGACCTTGCGTTCAAGCTCGCGAGGCTGGCGACGTTTAAGTTCAGGGAGGCGTTCTACGACGCCGGGCACCTACGGCAGTGGACTCCGTATGACATGCGGAAGTCGCTTGAACGGAGCGGCTTTCGGACGGTCAGGCAGGAGAGCATCCCCCTGCCGGTCTTCGCGCTTTCCCTGCACCACCTCGTTGTGGCGGAGAAGATATGAGCCTGTCCCCGTTACGTATACTCCTGATAAACTCACTCAACCCCAACGTCGAGGTAGAGGGCCGGTACCCGAGCCTCGGGCTTGGCTACCTGGCCTCGTCCGCGAGGAAGGCCCTTCCGGGTGAAAGGCTCGAGTTCCTGGTCGCGGACAAGGACATCCGGAAGGCGGCGGATGGTTTCAGGCCGCACCTGGCCGGCATATCCTCGGTATCCCAGAACTTCGACATAGCAAAGGCACGCGCCGCATACTTTGCCGCAAAAGGCATACCCGTCGTCATGGGCGGGGTGCACGCCTCGGCGCTGCCGGAGACCGTGCCGGACGGAGTTGCCGCCGCATGTCTCGGCGAGTCCGAGGACACCCTCGTCGATATAATCCGCGCGATGCTCGGCGGCGGCCTGACTCCGGGCGCACTTTCCGGCATACCCGGTATCGCATACCGCGACGGCGGCAGGCTGGCATACACGGAGGCGCGCCCTCAGAAGGCGGACATGGACACGATACCCATGCCCGCGCGCGACCTGCTCGACATAAGGCCGCACACGTACATGTTCACGTCTCGCGGCTGCCCTTACCGATGCACGTTCTGCTCGTCGTCCAGGTTCTGGGACAAGCTCCGGTTCTTCTCCGCCGAGTACGTCGTGGACGAGATAGGGACGCTCGTCAGGGACCACGGCGTCACTATGATAAGCTTCTTCGACGACCTTTTCGTCGCCAACTTCAAACGCGTGGAGGAAATAGTCGTACTGCTCGAGAAACGGGGCCTGCTCGGGAAGGTCAGGTACACGTGCAGCTGCCGGGCCAACGTCGTTAAGCCAGAGCTTGCCGCGCTCCTGAAACGCATGGGCGTCGTGAGCGTCGGGATGGGGCTCGAGTCGGGCGACGACGACGTCCTCAGGTACCTGAAGGGCGGCCAGATAAGCGTCGCCCAGAACCACAGGGCGGTGGACATACTCAAAGGCGCGGGCATAGCGGCAAACGGGTCGTTCGTGATAGGCTCGCCGGACGAGACGCGTGAGCAGGTGATGCGCACCTACAGCTTCATAAAGGAGAGCCGCCTCGACCTGTTCGACGTATACCTCCTGACACCGTTTCCGGGCACTCCGCTCTGGGAGGACGCGAAGGCGAGGGGGCTCGTGACGGACAACATGGACGACTGGTCGCGCCTCGACGTGAACGTGTACCGGGACCCCGGCAAGGCCGTGATAATGTCCGGCACGCTTTCGCGCGAAGAGGTAATCGCGCTTTACAAGAAGTTCCGACGCCTCAGGCTCGTCAGGAACGCCGTCAAGGTCCTTGGCCACCCGATGAAAAAGGACATACCCCGGATGGCGTGGCGCCTGCTGGTCGAGCGCGTATCGGGGCTTGTCAGGCCCCGCCCGTAGGAGCGAATTTGCTTTACTTGCCGGGCGGGCCTTCTTTATAATATGGGATGTCAATGGCAAGCAACGTAAAAAGAATAGCCTTTGTCGCGCCACCGATAGGGCTTGAGGAGCGGTACGGGAGGCTCGCGGGCGCGGGCAGTTCGATGCCCTCGCTCGGGCTGCTGTCGCTTGCCGCCGTTACGCGCAGGGCGGGCGTCGAGACGCACATCGTGGAGGCCTCCGCGATGGGCCTGTCATACCGTGAGGTCATAGAGAAGCTTACCGCAATCAGGCCGGACGTAGTTGGCCTGACCGCGACGACGCTTTCTGTATATAACGCGCACGAGACCGCCAAAGGGGTCAAGGAGGCGCTGCCCGGCACCCTGACCGTGGTAGGCGGGCCGCATGTGTCCGCCGTGCCCGAGGAGACGCTCGGGCGATTCCCGTTGTTCGACATGGCCGTAATCGGCGAGGGCGAGGATACCGTTGTCGAGCTTCTGGACGCGCTCTCCGGAGGGCGTGGGCCTTCGACCGTCCCCGGGCTCGCCGTACGCACGGACGGCAAGGTTATGCTCACGGGGCCGAGGCCTTTCATAAAGGAGCTCGACTCGCTGCCGCTCCCGGCATGGGACCTGATGCCCGGTTTCCCGGCGGCATTCAGGCCCGCCCCGTTCAGGTACAGGCAGCTGCCCGCGGCGATACTCGTCACGAGCCGGGGCTGCCCCAACCGGTGCATATTCTGCGACCGGACAGTGTTCGGGCGTACCTGCCGGTTCTTCTCGGCCGATTACGTCATGGGCATGATAAAAGAGCTTCGCGAGAGGTACGGCGTCAGGGAGATTGAGTTCGAGGACGACACCTTCGTCGTAAACAGGGCGAGGGTGATGGATATATGCGACAGGCTCAAGAGCTCAGGCTGGGGCATGAGCTGGTCGTGCCTCGGGCGCGTGGACACGGTCAGCCGTGATATGCTTAAGGCAATGAAGGGCGCGGGCTGCTGGCAGATAAGCTTCGGGATAGAGAGCGGCGACCAGGGCGTGCTCGACCTGGTGGAGAAGAAGATAAAGCTCGAGAAGGCAAGGGAGGCGCTCGCCTGGGCGAAGGAGGCGGGCCTGATGACCAAGGGCTTCTTCATACTCGGCTTCCCGACCGAGACTAAGGCCACTATGCAAAAGACGATAGACTTCGCCAAGGGCAACGCGGTAGACGACATATCGGTCTTCAAGCTGACACCGCTCCCCGGCTCGAAGATATACGAGATGGCGCATAACTACGGCAGGTTCGACGACGACTGGCGCAAGATGAACCTGCTCGAGACCGTGTTCGTGCCCGAAGGGCTGACAGAAGCCGACCTGGATGAATATACCAGGCGTATGATGAGGGAGTTTTATTTCAGGCCTAAAGTGGTGCTTTCGTATCTCGGACGGCTTGCCAGGAACCCGTCGCACCTCTTTGCGCTTGTAAGGGGGTTCGCCGCTTTTATGAACACGGTGTCGAGGAAATGAGCGATACGCTGATAATCATACCCGCCCACGACGAGGACGGGAAGGTAGGAGAACTGGTCGGCCGGATAAAGTCGCTCGGGCTTGACGCGGACGTCGCGGTCGTGGACGACGGCTCGAAGGACGGCACGGCAAGGGCCGCGCGCGATGCCGGCGCGACCGTGCTCAGCCTCCCGTTCAATATCGGCTACGGAGGCGCGCTCCAGACCGGGTTCCGGTACGCCCTTTCGAAGGGGTACAGCTACGCGGTCCAACTCGACGCGGACGGCCAGCATGAGCCGGCGTACATCCCGAAGCTCATCGAGCCGGTGAAGGCCGGGCTTGCCGACGTCGCGATGGGCTCGCGCTTTCTGGGGGCCGGGGAGTATACGTCCACTTTCATGCGCGGGCTCGGCATCAAGGTATTCGGCAGGATAGCCTCCTCCATCATAGGCCGCAAGGTCACGGACCCGACGACCGGGTTCCAGGCGATGGACCGTGAGGTGATAAGGTTCTACGCGTCCGACAGCTACCCGGTGGACTTTCCGGACGCCGACGTACTTATCATGCTGCACAGGGCGGGTCTCAAAAGCGTCGAGGTCCCGGTCGTGATGTACCCCAGGGCCGAAGGCAAGTCGATGCACAGCGGGCTCAAGCCTTTATATTACGTGTTCAAGATGTTCCTTTCGATACTGGTCACCCTGCTGAGGAAGAACACATTCAGGCGGGGGGGATGACGGGTCGCCGCCTCAACCGGAAAATGCGGAGGGTTATATGGAAAGGGTGCAGATATTTTCGCTGATAGTGAGCCTGGGGCTTCTGTTCGGCGTGGTCGAGCTTGTGAGGAGGCGGCGGCTGAGGGAGAGCTACTCCGCGCTCTGGATATTCACTTCTCTTTCGATTATATTCTTCGTGGTGTTCCCGCAGCTGCTCGACAGGCTTGGCAGGCTTGTGGGTGTAAGCTACACGCCGTTCGTGTTCTTCCTGCTCGCGTTTCTGTTCCTTACGCTGATTACCCTCCAGTTCTCCATGTTCCTCTCGAACCTCTCTGAGTGCAACAAGGCGTTGACGCAGGAAGTCGCGCTGCTTAAACAGAGGCTGGAGGAGGTGGAGAAACAGGCAGAGAAGGCGTAGCTGCCCGGTTTGCCGGGCGATTTTTGTAGGGGCGCAACTTGTTGCGCCCCTACAAATATAATGAAACGGGCGCGATGAATCGCGCCCCTACTTGCTGGCATTGCCCTCCCCCTGCAAGACAGCCGACAACCGTAAGCGACATAACCCCCCTCTTTCCCTCCTTAGCTTAAGGGGGGATGAAAGGGGGGTTACTTAATTACGCCGCCTTGGCCATCATCGGCTTCAGCTCCTGGACCATCTTCTTGTACTCGGCCTCGTTGAAGGCCCGCATGGTCTGGGAGCTCACGTTCCCCATCGAGTCGATCATGAGGTTGAGCCTTAAGATAGCCTCGTCGCTCGGCGCCTCGGCCACTATCATCGTGTCGTACTGCCCCATCAGCGCGAAGAACTGCTTTATCTCGCAGCCGTTCTCCTTGAAGGTCTGCCTGACCTTCTCCATCTGCTTGGGCGAGTCCTGGATGTTCCTTACCCCTTGCTCGGTAAACCTGTAGAGCGTCACGTACGTGTTCATTATGCCCTCCTGTGGCATTGGTTAGACTGCATACTGCTCCAACGCTAAACGAAGGACTTGTTGTACAACCGACAACCAAGTATAGCACAACCTCAGAAATACGCCAGGAGGGTCAGGACGAGGCTGGATGCGAGCAGGACAGCCGCGACCGCCGCGGATATTTTCCTGTCGCGCAAACGGCGTGAAGGGTTCTTCTCGATGAACGGCAGTACGAACATGACCGACAGCGCGGAGACGGGTATCAAGACCACGCCCACGAACGCCCATTTTCCGGGGAAGTATTTAAGCAACTGGTAGAGGAAGAGGAAGTACCATTCGGGCAGTGGCTGGAAGTTCCGCGAGAAGTCTATGGGCCGTCCCGTCCGGGGCGCGAAGACGTATGATAACGCCAGCACGACCTCGAGCGCCACGAGGCAGACCGCGAGTATCTCGAACAGGTAGTCGGGGTAGAACTTCTTATCATGACTCCCGTTGTCCATCACAGCCCCCCGCTTATCCCCTGCCGTCTTATCATGTGGAAATGCGCCCAGAGAAGCAGCATCGTGGCCACCGGCAGGATGTAGACGTGGAGCGAATAGAACCGGAGAAGCGTCATACCCGTCACGTCCTCCCCGCCACGGATGAGCCGGACGAGAAAGCCCCCGGCAAGCGGCGTCGTGCCCGGCATCGCGGTCCCGACCGTAGTCGCCCAGAACGCCTTCTGGTCCCACGGCAGCAGGTAGCCCGAGAACCCGAATGCCATCGTGATGACGAATAGCGCCATCCCGACGACCCAGTTGAACTCGCGCGGCGCCTTGTACGAGCCGGTAACGTATACGCGCAGCATGTGCGCGAGCACCGCGACGACCATCCCCGACGCGGCCCAGACGTGCATGGAGCGCATAAGCCAGCCCGTCGGAAGTTTCTCGTCGATGTAGCGTATCGAGCCGTAGGCCTCGACAGCCGACGGGATGTAGTAAAGCGAGAGCACTATCCCTGTGAAGGTCAGCACGAGGAAGAGGAAGAGCGTCACCCCGCCGAAGCAGTAGAAGTACGTTATCCCGGGCGGGAGCTTCCTCTCGAAGATGCGCCTGTAGTGCCGCTCCAGCGATAGGCGGTCGGATAGTTTAGACATTAAAACCCACCACTACGTTCCCGCCCTCGGCCTTGACAGGGAGCCTGTTAAGCGGCGCGGGCGGAGGCCCGGCTACGACCTTCCCGTCCAGGTTGTACCGCCCGCCGTGGCAGGGGCAGATGAACTCGGCCTTCAGCCGGTTATAGTTGACGAGGCAGCCCAGGTGCGTGCATATCGCGGAGAATGCGGTAAGCGTGCCGTCTTTGTCGCGCCTGATGAACACGCGCGTGTCCGGCCTGTCCCCGCCCCGCAGGTTAATCTCGACCTTTTTTATGCCGACCTCCGGCATCTCGTCAAGCGGGAGCGCGTGCACGAATACGGTCTTTTTCCTGCCGCCACGGCGGTTAGAGACGAGCTCGACTACCGGCCAGAGCGACGAGGCCGCGATGACCCCGAATATCGTCCATAGCCCCAAGGCCATGAACCTGCGGCGCGTGTTTACTGTTTCTTCTTGTGGCGTGTCGGACATAAATCTCACTAAAACCAAGACCGTACTTTTCTTTCGCGGTGAAAGAAAAGTACCAAAAGAAAGCCATGTTTAAAATCATGATTTTCTTTTGGTTCTTTTCTTTTTTCTAAAAGAAAAGAACGGTCTATAGTTCTACTCGTATCTCTTGACTTCGAACCTGAACAACTGGACAGGTTCCCAGGCGTCTATGCCCGCCTTGCGTTTGGCTATTGCTATCTGGTCGGCGACGGTGTCCACGCCGTCCAGGTCCGGCAGCAGGAGCCCCCGCCTCGGCCCGGCAGACACTATCACCCCGTAGTGCTTGGCGTCGAGCTCGTTTATGTCTTTCACCGGCTCGGGCGCGGACAGCACGTCCACGGAGTAGTCGAGCCCGTCGAGCTCGTTGCAGTTCACACACTCGAAGCGCGGGTCCTCGGTGGCCGCGGCCACGGCGTTCCTGATGGTCTCCTCGGCCACGTTCCCGGTTGTGGGCATGAACGTCCCGATGCAGCCCCTAAGCTCCCCGTCCTTCTTGAGACATACGAATACGCCCGCCTTCTCCTTCATCTCGGGGATGAGGTCCGCGGGCGGGCTTATTATCTTTCTATCGTTAATGTAGGTCTCTACGGATTCAATCGCGAGCTTGACGATGGGGTGGTGCTTGTGCGAGGCGGGGTGCGGTTTACCATCTTTCATCACATGTCCCTTTCGACCACGTAGTCCGCCACGGCGGCGAGGGCGTCCTTGTGCGGCGACGGCGAAAATACGGCCAGCCGGCCCTTGGCGCGTTCTATGTAGCTGAGCGCCCTGCCCATCGAGTACTCGATGGAGCGGTACTTGTCCATGAGCGAGGTGATGTTCTCAAGGTCCGACTTCTTGTGCGACTGGGTTTCGATTATCTCGCGTATCTTCGCGGATTCATCGGGGGTGCTATTCGAAAGCAGGTGTATGAGGGGCAGGGTCAGCTTGCCCTCGCCAAGGTCCTTGCCGAGCGACTTGCCGAGCCTGTCCTGCTGTGCGGTGTAGTCGAGGGCGTCGTCCAGAAGCTGGAAGGCGAGCCCGACGTCCATGCCGTAGCCCGCGAGGGCCTCCTCCTTGTCCTCCGGCAGGCGTCCGAGTATCGCCCCGAGGCGGCACGCGGCCGATATGAGAACCGCGGTCTTTGCCTCAATCACCTCGATGTATTCTGCCTCCGTGGTATCGAGGTTGCCGGTCTTGAGGAGCTGAAGTATCTCGCCTTCCGACATCACACGGGTAGCGTCGGACAGGGTGTCCATGATACGCTGGTTCTCGAGACGGACCGCCTGGTAGAGCGCCTTGGAATATAAATAGTCGCCGACCAGTATGCTCGCCTGGTTGCCCCAGATGTTGTTGGCGGAGGCGCGGCCCCGGCGTATCCCGGCCCCGTCCACCACGTCGTCGTGCAGGAGGCTCGCCGTGTGGATGAACTCGACCGCGCCCGCGAGCAGCATCGCCGCATTGCCGGACCCGCCGCTAAGGTTGGCCGAGATGACGAGCAGGAGGGGCCTTATGCGTTTGCCGCCGCCCTGGAGCAGGTAGTTGCCGACCTGCCGGACGAGCACGGCCTTCGAGTCGAGCGAGAGCTGTATCTGCTCCTCGACTTGGGCCAGGTCCTCCCTGTATGTCTCGAAAACGTCGGTAATGGTCATTCAACACCCGGAGAAAAGCCACAAGTTACCGTAAATAATAGGGTAAAGCCCCATCATTGTCAAGCTATTTCTCCCTCGGAACGCCGAGTATCTGACGCACGCGGGCGGAGGTGAGCCGGTACTTTTTGGCAAGCTGCGGGATGTTCGCGCCCGTGAACTCCCGGTGTATGTTGATGTCGCGCCAGCTCCGGAGCGCGGACTCTATCTTCGGCAGATAAAGGCTCATGCCCCCGAACTCCCTTCCGAGAGCGAGCGTGGCCTCAAGTCCAACCGTGCCTGCAAGGTCCTGGTAAATCTCCGGGAGGAGGTTGATGGGTATCTCTTCTTTTGTCATAATTGCGCCTCCGTGTTGCTAAAGTAAAAAATATTGCACAGGCGGTATAATATACTATATTATATTGGTTGTCAATAGGGGAAAACAAAATGAGTGATTACTGCCGGACGGGGAGCGTTACCTTGAACGTGGAGCCCTTCCTCTCTTCGCTTGATACCGAGACCGACCCGCCGTGCGCCTCGACCATGGTCTTCACCACGGCAAGGCCAAGCCCGGTGCCCCTCGCGTGGCCGGCGGACTTCCCCCTGTAGTACTTCTCGAAGACGTGCGGCAGGTCCTCCCCAGACATGCCCATCCCGGTGTCCGACACCTCCACGAAAACCTTTCCGGTAGGCCCGCCGTCCGCCCAGGCATGGATGTGAACTTCTCCTCCGTGCCGGTTGTACTTGACGGCGTTGGCGACCAGGTTTCCGAACGCGCGGGAGAGCTGTACCTTGTCGGCATACAGTTCAGGGAGCGGCGTGTCAATTATAAGTTCGATGCCGACGTCCATGTCGGATGCAGGCAGCTCGCTGTCCTTAATGGCCTGGCGCAGTACCTCGTCGAGCGATACGTTGACGAGTGCAAGCCTGAAGCCGGGCGACTGCGCGCTCGACAGCGCCAGCATATCGTCGATAAGGGAAGAAATGCGCCTTGCGGCCTTCTTTATCTCTCCCACCATATCCAACTGGTCCTTGTCGAGGTCACCCGCCATGATCTCCGCGTAGCCGTAGATAAGCGTAAGCGGGCCCTTTATGTCGTGGGTGAGCATATGAAAAAGAACGGATTTTTCCTCATCGGTACGACTGCGTTCCGTCACGTCGAGCAGGGTGCCGATGACGGCCGGACGCCCGTCGTACATGGTCCGCGAGCCGTATACCTCCACTTCCAAACCGGTCCCGTCTTTCCTAATCCCCCTGAGTTGATAATGGATACTCTTGACCTCGCCGGCAAGACGTTTCCTGACGTTTTCGCGAAGCAGCTCTACGTCGTCCGGGTGGGTGGTGTCCACGGCCCCCATTTTCCCTATCATTTCTTCTTGTGTGTAGCCGAATATCTCGGCGAGCCGAGGGTTCACGTACTTAAACTTGTCGTCCTGGATAATATAGACTCCGACAAGGGACTCCTCTACAAGCGCCCTGAATAAGCCCTCGGGCTCTTCGGCCCTTTTCCGCCCGGTGACGTCGCGTGCGACTTCCACCGCGGCGATTATCCTGCCCGTGGAGTCACGGAGCGGGGAGGTGGTTATCTCAAGCTCGACCGGCCCGCCGCCAGACTGGAACACCTTTTGTACAGTATGTGCCAGCCCGTCGCTGAAGGTGTCGGCAACGGGGCAGACCTCGCACACATCGTCGGACAACTGGTACGCCGTGTAGCAGAAGTCTCCCACATGGTCGCCGATGATGTCCCTGTGCGCCTGGTTCTGGTAGAGCACGCGGTAGCTGGCGTCCTGTATGCTTATGCCGTCGCTTATGCTGGCAAGCACCGCCTCCAGCTTGTTCTTCTCGTCAACAAGGGCCGACTCGAAGCGAGCCTTGGCACGCTCCGATTCGGACTGCCTCACTGCCTGTTCGACCGAGTTTATTATTCGCGCGAAATGTGCGAAGCCTATGTCCTTGGTAAAGTAGTCGTAGGCCCCGTTCTTGAAGGCCTCCCTCGCGACCTCCTCGTTACCCTGCGCGGTCAGGAAGATGAACGGCACTTCGTCCCCCTGTCTGCGCAGAGATTTCAGCAGGTCCATCCCGTCCATGCCGGGCATCTGGTAGTCGGACAGTATGCAGTCGACGGACTTCAGCTTGAGGTACTCAAGGCAGTCCCAGCCGCCGTCGGCCGTGGCTATGGTGAAATGCGGGGCCTCGCGGGAGAGTTTCAGCCTCATCAGGGAGCTGATTTCCTTGTCGTCGTCGACAATCAAGAGGTGGAGGGGCATAGTTCCTCCCGCGTAGGGCTCGTTAAGTTAGGTTATTATAACTAATATTCTACATACCCTGTATGACATAGTCAAATATATTAAAAATATTTCCTGATTTGCCTGAAACAAATCAGCCGGATTATTTTTTGGTATAATTGAACTATAAGATTACATCCATCCCGTTCCGGGAATTTCCGGACATGAAGTTATCATAAGGGAGGTTCCATGCGGGAGACTATCATGGTCCGCTGCGGCTCGTGCGGCACCCTTAACAGGGTCGACGCAGACAAGGCGGGCGTACCGGCAAGGTGCGGCGAGTGCCGAGCGGAGATCAGCCCGGGCGTCCCGGTCGAGGTGACGGACGGAAATTTCGACGAGCGCGTGAACCGCTCGAAACGTCCCGTGCTCCTTGAGTTCTGGTCGCCATCCTGCGGCCATTGCATAAGGATGGGGCCTGTGCTGGACGAGCTTGCCGTGGAGATGGCGGGCAGGCTGCTGGTTGCGAAGTTAGACATCACAAAAAACCCCGTCTCGTCCTCCAAGTTCGAGATACAGGCCACCCCCGCCTTTGTGTTGATGCAGGGCGGCAAGGAGAGGCTCAGGGTTATGGGGGCGATGCCGAAAGACGAGTTAATGGAGAAGGTAAGGCGGTTCGTGTGACTAAGTTCACCCTCCCCCAACCCCCTCCCATCGCAGGGAGGGGGATATATTAACCCCCTCTCCCCTTGTGGGAGAGGGCAGGGGAGAGGGGATGGATTCAACTGTTCAGGAGGTTCACATGCGAATACTACTTCCCGCCGACGGCTCCGAATATTCGGAGACCGCGGCCCGGTTCCTGCTCCGGATAGGGGTCGGCCCCGAAACAAAGATAACCGTCATGCACGCGCTGAAGGACTACCTCATCCCCGACGAGATAGACCCGGCGCGCGACTTCATCAAAGCGGGCAGGCGAGGTGCGGAGGCCTTCGTGGAGGACTTCAAGGGCATCCTCGCCCAGTCAGGCGCGGGCCTCGAAACGACGGTAAGGGAGGGCCCCCCCTGGGTAGAGATAGTCGAGGCAGCGGAAGAAATAAGGCCGGACTTAATCGTGATGGGACATAAAGGCACGTCAGGGATCGCGAGGTTTCTGGTGGGCAGCGTGGCGCACCAGGTAGTCCGGAACGCGGGCTACTCCACCCTCATCGTACGGGAGCTGCCGCCGATCGAGAGGCCGCTGCGGGTGCTCCTTTGCTCCGACGGCTCGTACTGGGCCAGGCATGCCATGGAGCTGCTTGCGGCCCTGCCCCTGAAGGACGAGACCGAGGTGCATGTCCTGTCGGTCGCGGACATAGAGGCGACGAGCATGGAGGAAAAGTTCTACCCCGACGAGGAGTTCTCGGTCATGATGGAGACCCTTAGGAACTTCTACCGCGAGTCGGCGCAGAAGGTCGTGGACGAGGACGCGAATGCGCTCCGTAAGCGGTTCAATGACGTGCGCGCGCACGTCGCCGTCGGCATACCGGAAATCGAGATACTGAAGGCCGCCGAGGGCGTCCGGGCCGACCTGATAGTCATGGGCTCGAAGGGCCTGCGCGGGATAAAGGGCGCCCTGCTCGGAAGCTCGTCGCTCCGCGTTATGCGGCAGGCGGAGTGCAGCGTCCTGATTGCGAAGATACCGGGGAAGTAAATAAACCGTTACTTTCTTTTCAGGTGAAAAGAAAGTAACCAAAGAAAAGCCGGGGTATAAAACACGGGCTTTCATCAAGGAGGTAATACCGTGCTGAAAAAGTTCCTGTTTGCGGTATCCGCAGCAATCCTGATCTCAATGTCGTCGACAGCCAATGCCGACCTAATCGAGCCGCTGCCCGCACTGCCGCCTATACCCGCCGGCAACTCGATGACGCCCGAGAAGGTCGAGCTCGGGAAGATGCTGTTCTTCGACCCGAGGCTCTCCGGCTCCAACTGGATAAGCTGCGCCACATGCCACAACCCGGTCATGGGGTACACGGACCGGCTCCCGAGGGCGTTCGGGCACGCGATGAGCGAAGGGCCGAGGAACACCCCGACCGTCCTTAACGCGGCATACATAAAGGTGCAGTTCTGGGACGGCAGGGCCGCCACTCTCGAAGAGCAGGCGTTAGGCCCGATACAGGCGTCCGTAGAGATGCGGCAGACGCTTGGCGGCGCGGTCGAAAACCTGAAGAAGGTGCCCGAGTACCGGGAGATGTTCGCGAGGGTGTTCGGCGGGGACGACCCGATAAACCCGGCCAATATCGCGCGCGCAATAGCGTCGTTCGAGAGGACGCTCACGACGCCCAACTCGCCGTTTGACCGTTACCTGGCAGGCGACAAGCAGGCGCTCGGGCCTCTTGCGCAGAAGGGCTTCGACCTCTTCCAGAACAAGGGCTGCATAGCGTGCCACAACGGCCCGGCGCTGACTGACGGCGGGTTCCATATCATAAAGGTGCCGGGCTCTGTGGACGACGGACGGTTCAACGTGACGAAGGAGGAGAGCGACCGCTCCGCATTCAGGACCCCGACCCTGCGTAACGTAGAGCTTACCGCGCCCTACTTCAACAACGGCTCGGTAAACACCCTGGACGAGGCGGTGACGGTGATGGGCAAGCAGGCGCTTAACACGAACCTCGCGCCGGAGGAGGTGGACGCCCTGACGGCATTTCTCAAATCGCTTACCGGGCAGTTGCCGGTCGTGGACTACCCGCAACTGCCATATACGAAGTATTAACAAAATTCCACCCTCCCCCAACCCCCTCCCATCGTAGGGAGGGGGAAATTTTTGCACCCCTCGCCCCTTCGTGGGAGAGGCTACATTACGGCGGCGAAGTCCGCCGAAGATGAACGAAGAGCGGTGCGCCTGAGCACGATGGGGGTTAGGGCTGAAGGGACGTCCATGACAAAACTCTTTGAACGCATACTGTTCGCCACCGACCTTTCACCCGCCTCCGGCATGGTGCTGGAGAGCCTTGCGGAAATGAAGGGGCTTGGGCTCAAGGCCGTCCGGCTGCTCTACGTCGTGGAGAGCGAGGGGATGGAGGGGTCCTCGGAAGACATGTATCCCCAGGCAAGGCGCGAAATGGTCGAAGTGGAAGGCAGGCTGGCACGGCTGGGCATTGAAGTGGATTCCTCAGTCATGCAAGGAAGGCCTGCCGATGTGATTGTGGAGGCCGCATCCTCATGGGGGGCGACCCTGATACTGATGGGCCATGCGGTGCGAGGCCCGGTCGGCAGGCTGCTCGTCGGGGACATCGCCCTGGACGTGATGCACCTGACCCGGACGCCGGTGCTCGCGGAGGCCTGGCACGGGAAGGCGGCCAGGCGTCCGCCGCTCGAGAGGCTTCTTGTGCCCGTTGACTTCTCGGACGCGGCCGAGGTGCTGCTCGACAGGCTGAGGGAGCTTGCGGGTAGCGGGTTGGGAGGCGTTGTGCTCGTGCACGTCGTCGAGGACACGGGTTCCAGGGGCTACGTGGAGGAGCAGGTCAAGTCGGCGGAGTCGCTGCTCGGGGACGTCGCGGCGGCACTTAATGGGGCCGGGGTCAAAACGTCCCTGCACGTCCATGCGGGCCGGGCGGTAAACGAGATATTGGAGGTCGCGGCCGAGGAAGACGTAACCGCAATCGTCCTGGGCTCTTATCGCAAGGGGTTCATCAGGGATGCGCTTGGAGGGGATGTGGCGGGGAGGGTGCTTTCGCACTCGCCCGTCTCGGTGCTTTATTTCCCGTTAGGGGAGGTTTCCGGGTAGGTCCCTAACGTCAGGCGTATTCGTGTTCGGCCACCACGACTGGCTCAGAGTGCGTGCCTTCGTAATCAGGGAAGCTCTCGCCGCAGATGCAGACGGTGTTCTTGCCCATGTCCTTCGCCTTGTACATGGCACGGTCCGCGCGGCGTATGAACTCAATTTTTTCCTCGAGCAGGTTCCTGCCCTTCACGCCGTCCTCGAAGAAAGAGGATATCCCTATCGAGCAGGTTATGACGCCGCCAATCTTGTAGGCGGGCTCGCCGCTCGGGCCTTTGGTCTTGAGGAATACCGCGGCCTCGACGGTAGCCCTTATCTTGTCGGCGAGCGCAGCGGCCTCTTTCCTTCCCTTGCCGGGAAGTATAATCGCGAACTCGTCGCCGCCGTAGCGGACCATGCGCGCGTCGTCGTCTTTCAGGGTGTACCTGAGAAGTGCGCCTATCTCCGAGAGCGTCCGGCTACCGGCGAGGTGCCCGTGCGTGTCGTTCACGTACTTGAAGTTGTCGAGGTCCATGAAGAGCAGCGAGAGGTCCTTGCCGCGCCTCTTGGCCCTCTTAAGCTCCTCGGTCAGCTGCTGGTGGAAGTACCTGTCGTTGTATAGCCCGGTCAGGTCGTCCCGGCGCGTCAGCTCCTCGTTCCGCTTCGCGTCGAGCGCGTTCTGTATCAAAGTTGATGTGTAGCCCGCGAAGATCTCGAGGAGCTTGAGCTCGTCCTTCGTGTAGTTCACGCGTGCCTTGCGGTTAAGTAGCTCTATCACGCCGCAGACCGACCTGCCTATCACGATGGGGACGCAGAGGATGGACCTGGTACGCCTCCGGAGCTTCTGGTCAATCTCCGGGTAGAAGTTCCTGTCCTTTGCGGCTTCCGCGCTTATGTATGGTTTTCCTGAAAGGTAGGTCTTGCCCGCAACACCGTTTGTCACCGGGATGGTCATGCCGAGCAGCTTCTCGGAGCCCGTCCCGAAACATGCGACGAAGTGCAGGAGGTTCCTGTCGGGGTCGTTAATGTACTCGAACTTCCTGAACGGGTCGTCTAACAGGATGGAGCCCGCGTCCGAAGGCACGAACTCGTTGGCCTTCGCAAGTATCTCCTTCAGGACCAGGTCGAGCTCAGGGCCGTAAACCTTCGACTCCCTGCTCTTGACGCGCCTCAGGAACTTCTCGATTGTACCCTTCTTTAGGGTGTGTATCTTCATCAGGGGTATTTTAGTTACAAGTTACGGGTTTGTCAAAGGAAATCCGCTAAGCGCCCTCAAGGTAGCGTCTCGGGTTTTCGGAGGCCATTGCCGCCGCCTCGTCCTCCCCAAGGCCGAGCGAGACCATGTTGCCGACCGCGTCCGAAAGCGTAATGCCGCTCCCGGCAAGGGTTTTCTCGTCTGGCAGGTAAAGCGGGCCTTTCGGCGGCATTCCCTCTGTCTTGGCCTCCCGTAGCGAGTCCGACACAAGGATTACCCTGTCTTTCGGCTTGCACTTGAGCACGAGCATAAGCGCCGCGGGGTGTACGTGGGCAAGGTCAGCGATGAGCTCGACGTACAGCCCGTCGTCCGCGAGCGCATAGCCGACAAGGCCCGGCTGCCGGTGGTGCAGGCCGGACATGGCGTTAAACAGGTGGGTGACGCCGGTGGCCCCGGCCTTCCTCCCCTCCGACGTCTGCATGAAGCTTGCGTCCGAGTGGCCCATGTTCACCCGTATCCCCATCCCGGCCGACTTCTCTATTACCCAGGCCGCGCCCGGAAGCTCAGGGGCGACCGTGATTATTTTTATCACGTCCTCGAAGCCCTCGGTGAGCTTGGTGAAGTTCTTGAGGCTCGGCTTGGCAAACGCGGACGGGTCGAGCGCCCCGGCCTTGGCGGGGTTGATGAACGGACCTTCCAGGTGCACGCCGAGTATCTTCGCGGGACCCTGAACAGCGTCCCCGAAGCTCTTGTCGCTGAAACCCGATTCCTGCCTCTCCATCGCCGTCCGCACCGCCTTCATCACGGCGCGCATCTCGTCTATCGGCGCGGGGAAGAGCGTCGGCAGGAAGGCGCCGGTCCCGTGCGCGGCCATGGCTTCCGCGAGTTTAAGGTACTCGTCCGGGTCCTTCGACCTTGCGTCATGGCCCGCGAGTCCGTGCGTATGGAGGTCAATGAAGGTCATTTATTCCTTCTCAGCGTTTTATCCATGTGCTTCCTCATATTGTCCCCTATTAGATTGTCACCCCGTGCTTGACACGGGGCCCAGGAATTAATCATCTTCCTGGTTCCGTCGGCTATAGCCGCACCCCTTTGAAAAGCCTCGCGAGCACGCCTATGAGCAGCAGCGCGAACACAATCCAGAATACCCAGCCGCCCCGCCTGACGGTGTGTGTTGGCCGAAGCCGGAGCTTTGGCGGCCTCCCGCTATATCTCTTCTTTCCCGTAAGCGTCTCCATGATGTATCCCCTCACCCTAATCCCTCTCCCGCAAGGAGAGGGACATATAGTCCCCCCTCGCCCTCCGGGAGAGGGGGCAGGGGGGTGAGGGTGTTACCACTTATTCATACACCTTCTCCCACCCCCGCTTGGTGAGGCCGGAGTACAAAAGCACGCTCGACACGACCGCGCCCAGGATATAGAAGATGCCCTCTGTCGGCTGGCCTAATAAAAGCTTCCCAAGCCCGAGCGTGTACCCGTAGACCATGACCGTGCCGAGGATGAAGTGGAGTACGTCGCCCGCGATGGACTTGCCTCTTTTGTGCGGCTCGGCAACCTTGTCCTCGATGTATTTCCAGCCCGGCCCGCCCGGCGCGGCCTTCTTGTAGAACTCGATAAGTTTCGCCTCGTCCGTCGGCTTGGTAAGAAAAGTTACCGCGACCCATATCACGGTCGAGAGCGATATGATGGTGAAGAGCCTTCCGTAGAACTGCATCCCGGAGAATGCCGGGTGCGTGTAAAGCACTATGGATATAACTGTAGAGGCAAGCATCGCGGATATCTCGCTCCATGCGTTTACCCGCCACCAGTACCAGCGCACAAGGTAGACGAGCCCGGTGCCGCTTCCGAAGGCGATTAAAAACTTGAACACCCCGACGATGGAAGTCGCACGGTATGCGACATAGGCCGTGATGGCGGACAGGACGATGGTCGCCCAGCGGGATACGGTGATGTAGTGGCGGTCGGGCTTGTCCTTCCTCACGAAGCGGCGGTAGAAGTCGTTCACGAAGTAGGCCGAGGAGAGGTTCAGGTATGTGCTCATAGAGGACATGAACGCGGCGAAAAACGCGGCCACCATCAGGCCCTTAAGACCCACGGGCATCAGGTCGTTTGCCATCCTCGGATAAATAAAATCGGGGTCCTCGCCCGCGGCCACGGGGTAGAGTATGAGCGATGCGAGCGCGGCCAGTATCCAGGGCCAGGAGCGTACGGCGTAGTTTAATATGTTGAAGTAGAGCGTGCCGAGCAGGGCGTTCCGTTCGTCCTTGCAGGACGACATCCTCTGCACCACGACCCCGCCCCCGTCCGAGTTGTACTTAGACCACCACGAAAGCCCCATGTATGCGACGAAGGTCAGCGCGGCCGGCCCTAATAGCCCGCCTCCGTCAACCGGCGGGAAGAAGTCGGTGTAATGCATCGCGGGGTACTGCGCGGCCACCCGCTCAGGGAGCCCTGCCAGACCGCCCGCATGAGACACGGCCAGCCACGCGAGCGCGACCGCCCCGGTCATAGCCATGATGAACTGGAAGAAGTCGGTCAGTATCACGCCCCAGTAGCCCGCGAGCAGGGCGTACGATATCGTTACCGTGAAGGAAATGGATATCGCCTGCCACTTGCCCATCCCGAAGAAGACGTCCATTATCTTCGCCATCGCGAGTATTATCTGAGCCTTGATGATGGTGTGTATCGCGACGGAGATGTAGATGGAGCGGAAGCCCCGGAGCACGGCGGCCTCCGGCCCGGAGTAGCGCATCTCGGTAAGCTCGACGTCCGTCATCACGCCTGCCCGCTTCCAGAGCCTCGCGAAGAAGAAGACCGAGACCATCCCGGAGAGCAGGAAGCACCACCACTGCCAGTTCTCGTACACGCCCTTCGTGCGGATTAGCGCGGTGATGTAGAGCGGGGTGTCGGACGAGAATGACGTCGCCACCATGGAGGTGCCCGCAAGCCACCAGGGCATGTTTCGCCCGGAGAGGAAGAACTCCTCGGTCGAGGACGACGCCCGCTTCGTGAACATCACCCCGACCGCGAGCGACAACGCCATGAACGCGATGATTATTGACCAGTCGATAACAGATAGAGACATGCGCTTATCCCCTATGCCATAACATAAACATCCCCGACGCAGGCCTAAGCCTTGCCGTTATCTTTTTATCTGGACGTACAAAAATATATTCTGCGCATAAAGGGGGGTGTTAGTCAAGCCAATATGCAAAAAGGGCCGTCATCACGCAAAACGCATGACCGGCCCCTGCAGGATGCAAATTCCAGGTTGCGTATTTTACTCCGCCCTCTTGAACCTCGGGTCGAGTTCTCCGGCCTTGTCGAATGCGGCTTTCGCCTCCTTGTCCATCCCGAGCTTTTTGAGCGCGACCCCCTTGTTGCTGTACGCCTCGGCGTATTTCGGGTCGGCGGCAATTGCCTTGTCGTAGGAGGTTACGGCGTCGCTTGTGAGACCCATGCGCATGAGGGCGTTGCCCCGGTTGTAGTAGGGGCTCGGGACGGCGGGGTCTATCTGGATTGCCCTGTTGTATGCGTCAACCGCTTCCTGGTCCTGCCCGAGCATCATCAGCGCGTTTCCCTTGTTGGTGTATGCCGGGGCCAGGTGCGGGTCGAGCTTCACCGCGTTGTCGTAGGCCGCGAGAGCGCCCTTGTAGTCGCCAGCCTTGGCGAGCCTCAGGCCGTCGAACATGTAACCCTCTGCGTCCTTCTGCTTCGCTGGCGCGCAGGCGAAGACGAGCAGAAGAACGGAAATGGCGACTGCGATATAAATGTGTTTTTTCATTTAATTCCTCCGATAATGACGCCCCTCCCTTGAAGGGAGTTGAATGTATTCACAGTCGTTATTTTTAGAACAAATGCGCAATTTAGTCAAGAGGGAAATGCGACAGCATTAAAGGTTGCAAAGAGGCATTAAATAGCGTAAAATATACTGAAATTATTCGAATCCCCCCAAATATCGCCGGAAAGACCCGTTGGACGAAGAAACCTTAAAAGACTTAAGCTCAATCCTGCCGCAAGGGACGCTCTCCACAGGCGAGGAGCAGCTCATCTGCTATGGCTCCGACGCGACGAGGGCGTATGCACGCCCGGACGCGGTCGCGCGCCCCGTGGATTCCGGGATAATCCCCGAGGTCATGAAGGCCGCTCTGGCCAACCGGGTGCCCGTAGTCCCGAGAGGGGCTGGTACCGGGCTCTCCGGCGGCTGCGTCCCGGTCAGGGGCGGGGTAGTCGTCTCGACCGAACGGCTCGACCGCATCATGGAGATTGACACGGTAGACCTGGTCGCCGTGGTCGAGCCCGGCGTGGTCACGGCAAAGCTCCACGAGGCGGCTGAAAGGCTCGGCCTTTTTTACCCCCCCGACCCCGCGAGCTTCAAGGCATGCACCATAGGCGGGAACATCGCCGAGAACGCTGGGGGCCTGAGGGGCCTCAAATACGGCGTTACCCGCGACTATGTCATGTCTGTGAAGGTCGCCCTGCCCACAGGCGAGGTTGCGACATTCGGCGGCAGGACACTCAAGAACGTCACCGGCTACGACCTGACCCGTCTTATGGTAGGCTCCGAGGGTACGCTCGGCTTCATCATGGAGGCGACCCTGAAGCTGATACCGAAGCCTGAGACCAGGGCCGCGTTCCTCGCGGCATACGACACCCTCGAGAATGCGTCCGAGGCCGTAGTAGCCATAATACGCGCAGGCGTCACGCCCTCGACGCTCGAGATAATGGACCGCGTGACCATAGAGGCAGTGGAGGCGTACCAGCCGACGGGCGGCGCCATCGACTGCGGCGCGCTCCTGCTCATAGAGGTGGACGGCTCCGAGGCCGAGGTCAAAAGGCAGGCAGGCGCATTAAATACCGTGCTTGCGGCGACCGGGCCAATCGAGCTTCGGCAGTCGTCCGACCCCGCCGAGCAGGCTGTCTTGTGGAGCGCACGGCGTTCGGCACTGACCGCGCTTGCCAGGGTATCTCCGAGCGTGATACTCGAGGATGCGACCGTGCCCCGTAAGCAGATACCCGCGATGGTGCGGGCAATCGGGGGCATCGCCGCGAAGCACGGGCTTAAGATAGGCACTTTCGGGCATGCGGGCGACGGGAACCTGCACCCGACGATAATCACCGACCTCCGGGTCGAGGAGAACAGGCACAAGGTCGAGGCCGCGGTGGCCGAGATTTTCGCGGCCGCGTTAAAGCTCGGCGGGACGCTTTCGGGCGAGCACGGCATCGGGCTTGCCAAGGCGTCGTTTATGGAGCTCGAGTTCGGGAAGGCAGGCTTGGCTGCGATGAAGGCGGTCAAGACCGCCTTCGACCCGGCGGGTATCATGAACCCGGGGAAGATTTTTGTGTAGGGGTCGTCACCTTACGGTGGCGAAGGCCGCCGAAGATGAACGGATGCGGTGCGCCTGAGCACCCGTGTGTCGGCCCTGGTTATCGTGTTGTGGCTGTAGCTGCCCGATTTATCGGGCGGGGTTCTGCTGTCACCCCTGCTGTAATAGGTTGTCACCCCGCACTTGATGCGGGGCCCAGGAATTTAGCTTATAAAGAACTGTATGTGGTACGCACCCTGAACTGCTTCAGTAACTTAATGTGATAAGAGATGAAAATATATAAATACAGAGATATATCCCAGGCAGATGAGACAACGCTTGAGCGCTTGTATCAATCAATATTACATAAAAAGTTTTGGTGCGCCAGCCTGCGCACACTCAATGACAAGGATGAGTTTAAGTTCAGGTGTGATTGCACGCCAACTGAATCTACCAAACCCCTTCTTGTCCAGCTTCTTATGAAGCATGGGAACACTGCTGACGAAAGAGCGTTGTCGGTGGCAGCATTGCAAATAGATAACAATAGACTAAACGGTAATGCGATACCTATAATTAATGATATGATTGAAAAATGTCTAAGCGATTTTGGCCTTGCCTGTTTTTCAAGCGCCAAGGATGACGCCAGTTTATGGAAAGAATACGGAGGAGATGGAAACGGCCTGTGCATTGAAATCGATGTGCCGGATGACAACAAGAACTTGTATATGGTCAACTATGTTCAGGAGAAGGTTATTCACATAGATTCGTTATTTAAAGCAGATCTATTCGAGGGTGAGGCATTTGCTGTATACAGGGACATGCTATTAACAAAAACGACAAAGTATCAACCAGAGAAAGAGGTCAGGTTTGTTTCGAAAAAAGAACGCAATGTTGCTATGACAATCGAAGGTTCCGTAGTAACCGAAATTATGTTTGGCAATAAAATAGAATCAAGCATGTTAAACAAAGTTAGAGCGGATATTAAAAGACATCATAGTGCTCGTTCCATTTTGCTGACTCAATCGGAGCGCTGTTCTTAAATGCTAAATTCCTGGGCCCCCCTTCGGCTACGCTCAGGGCAGGCTCCGTCAAGCACGGGGTGACAGGTTTGGTTTCGGGGTGACAGGTTTGGTTTCAGTGTGACTTGATTGGTTTCGAGGTAATTCATGTCTTCTGCTTTAGAGAAGTTCGCCGACCAGATATACAAATGCATCCGCTGCGGGGCGTGCCGCTCCGTCTGCCCGACGTTCGGCGAGGAGCTGTCCGAGCTGGCCGTGGCAAGGGGCAGGGTCGCGCTTGTCGAGGCCGTGATGAAGGGCGAGCTCGACCTGACGCCGGCCTTCGAGAAGACGGTCTTCGGCTGCGCCATGTGCGGGGCCTGCAAAGCAAACTGCCCGTCCGGCGTCGACGTGCCGGGCATCATCGAGGCCGCGCGCGCGGAGCTTGTCCGGAAGAAGGGGAGCGAGCCGCTCGCGCGCTACCTGGCTAAAAAATCCCTGAAGGACAAGAAGTCGCTCGACCGCGCCTTTTCGCTTATGGCGATGGGGCGTGCAATGTACGGGCCGCTCGCCGCGACCCCGCTATCTAAGTACTTGCCTTATCAGTACAAGGACTTCAAGCGGAACTTCCCGAAGATACCGTCCAGGCCGCTCGCAAAGCGGGTCCCGGAACTCTCCCGTGCGGACAAACCAAAGGGCAGGGTGGTGTTCTACGCCGGGTGCGTCATAAACTACGTCTACCCGGAGATTGGCGAGTCCGCGGTCAGGGTGCTTAACCGGGCGGGCTACGACGTCCTTCTGGTGAAGGACGAACTCTGCTGCGGGAAGCCGCTCCTGTCGCTCGGCGAGACGGATGTCTTCGTATCGCTTGCAGCCCGGACGCTCGCCCAGCTTGCGGCTACGGAGGCGGACGCCGTGCTCACGGCCTGCCCAACTTGCGCCTTGACTTTGAAGGAGGATTACCCTAAAATTCTTGCGGGCTCGAAGGACGCCGGGCGTGTAGCCGCAAAGGTCGAGGACGTCAACCGGTTCCTCTTGAACAAGTCGGACCTGATAAGGGAAATCTCCGGCATCGAGGCGTCGGTTACATACCACGACCCGTGCCACCTGAACTTCGGCATGGGGATAAAGGCCGAGCCGAGGCAGCTTATAAACGCGGCCACGGGCGGCGGGCTCGTCGAGATGGCCGAGTCCGAGCGGTGCTGCGGGTTCGGCGGGAGCTTCAGCTTCCTGAACTACGGCCTCTCCGGCCACATATCGGCGAGGAAGGCCGCGAACGCGGGCGCGACCGGGGCGGGCATCGTCGCCACGGCATGCCCCGGCTGCATCATGCATATCGACGACGCGGTAAAACAGGCCGGCATCGAGGCCGAGACGCTCCATACATTGCAGATAATAGATAGGGCATTAAAATAGCCCGGACGCCGAAGCGCCGGGAAATACAAAAGGGGGGAAAGTATTATGAAATTTTTTATCGATACCGCAAACATCGCCGAGATAAAAGAGGCGGTTAGCCTCGGTGTAATAGACGGAGTAACGACGAACCCGTCGCTCGTATCCAAGGAGAACCGCGACTTCCGCGGCCTCATCACGGACATATGCGGGATAGTTGACGGGCCGATATCCGCCGAGGCGGTGAGCCTGGACGCGTCGGGGATGGTCGCCGAGGGGCTTGAGCTTGCTGGCATCAACAAGGACAAGATAGTGGTCAAGCTCCCCATGACCAAGGAGGGCCTGAAGGCCTGCAAGCAGTTGACCGGTATGGGCATCAAGACCAACGTGACCCTCGTCTTCTCGCCGTCTCAGGCGCTCCTTGCGGCAAAGGCGGGCGCGACCTACGTCTCCCCGTTCGTCGGCCGTCTGGACGACATATCGCATAACGGGATGGAACTGGTCGAGCAGATAGTTACCATATTCGACAACTACATGTTCGACACCGAGGTCATAGTCGCGTCCATCAGGAACCCGCTCCATGTTGTGGACGCGGCCCTCATCGGCGCGCACGTCGCCACGATACCGTTCTCGGTCATAGAGCAACTCTGCAAGCACCCGCTTACCGACATCGGCATCCAGAAGTTCCTGAAGGACTGGGAGAAGGTGCCGAAGAAGAAGCCCGCGGTCAAGGGCAAGCCGGCGGCAAAGAAGAGGAAATAAGACAGGGTTCACCTGATGCCGATTTACGAATACCACTGTCCCCGCTGCGGCGAGGACTTCGAAAAGCTTGTCTTCGCAAGCACGACGGTGGAGTGCCCCAAGTGCAGCTGCGCCAAGCCGGAGAAGAAGATGTCCTCCTTCGGCATGGCGGGCAAGAGCGAGAAGGGCGGCTCTCTTTCGTCCTCCGGCTCGTCGTGTTCCGGCTGCACGTCCGGTTCGTGCTCGACCTGCAAATAAGCCTTGTCATTACTCCGCGCAACGCGGGGGAACCCAGTCACATAACCCCCCTTCGTCCCCCCTTAGCTTAAGGGGGGATATGAGGGGGGTTACTTTTTGTGGCGAAACCCGATTATTTTTGATAGACTTACCTACGGCGGATAAGCACGTTGAAGCTGTTTAGTGTAGTTGCCCCATTTATGGGGCATGGATAAGCCCTCTCCCTGTTTCCCTCCCCCGCCTGTGGGGGGAGGGATTAAAAGGTGGGGGGGGAGAATCGCCCGATGAATCGGGCAGCTACAACTATCGCGGAGGCACTCGACCATGAAAACTTGGAAGGACGCGCATTGGCAGGGCGAGATGCGGATAGCCTACGACTTCAACTACATGATGTCCGAGTTCGTCGGGAAGAAAGACGGCGTCGCAAAGGCCGAGATAGACCAGCTCGTCCCCAGGGCGAAGGAAATACACAACGACCTCGCCGGTAAAAGGAAGTCCGGCGCGCTCCCGTTCTTCGACCTCCCGTACCAGGACACCACCCGTATAAAAGAGCTTGCGGACGAGCTCGCATCACAGTTCGACAACTTTGTCCTGTTAGGCATCGGAGGCTCTGCCCTGGGCCCGTCCGCGCTCCAGGCCGCGCTCAGGCACCCGCTCCACAACATGCTCACGAAGAAGGGCCGGGGCGGCAGGCCCAGGATGTTCTTCATGGACAACGTGGACCCGGACCACTTCATGCGGGTGCTGGACTCCCTCGACCTCGGCAAGACCGTGTTCGACGTCGTGACCAAGTCCGGCGGGACGTCGGAGACGATGGCCCAGTTCATGCTCGCGCGCGGCATGGTTAAGGACAGGCTCGGCAAGGAGGCATTAAAGGAGCACTTCGTCGCGGTGACCGACCCGGAGAAGGGGAACCTGAGGAAGGTCCTTAAGACCGAACGCTACCGTTCCCTCGAAGTACCGCCGGGAGTCGGAGGCCGGTTCTCCGTTTTTACTTCCGTGGGGCTCCTGCCCGCGGCCGTCGCCGGGATAGATATAGACGAACTGCTGGCGGGTGCGGCCGACATGGACAAGCGGACCTCGAAGGGCGAACTGTGGGAGAACCCGGCGTACCTCGCTGCGGCCCTGCAATACATATCGGACACGAAGAAGGGAAAGCGGATGTCCGTCATGATGCCGTACTCGCAGGGGCTCAAGGACGTCGCCGACTGGTACCGGCAGCTATGGGCCGAGTCGCTCGGCAAGAAGCTCGACTTGAAGGGCAGGGTGGTGCACACGGGCCAGACGCCCATCAAGGCGCTCGGCGCGACCGACCAGCACTCTCAGGTGCAACTTTATATGGAAGGCCCGAAGGACAAGACGTTCACGTTCTTGCGGGTCGAAAGCTTCGACGAGGAGGCGGTGGTGCCCCGCATGTTCGCGGATATCGAGGGGATCAGCTACCTGGGAGGCAGGAGCCTGGGCGAGCTGATAAACGCGGAGCAGAGCGCGACCGAGGTCGCGCTTATGCAGGCGGGACGGCCGAGCGCGAGGATGACCCTGCCTGCGCTTAACGCGTTCACGGTGGGGCAGGCGCTTTACATGCTCGAGGTCCAGACCGCGTTCGCGGGCGGGCTTTATAACATAGACCCGTTCGACCAGCCGGGCGTCGAGGAAGGGAAGCTGCTCACCTACGCGATGATGGACAGGCCGGGTTACGTCGACAAGAAGAAGGCGCTCGACTCCATAAAGAAGAAGCGTACCTGGTATATAGTGTAGTTATACGGAGTGTCTTATGGAGAGCCGTCAGGAAGGTCCCATAACGTCTCCCGGTGCCGCCGCAAATTCTGCACGGGTCAGGGCGCTCGACAGGCTGTTGAAGATGAGCCTCTGGCGCCTTGTCTGGATGACAGTCTTCATATCCGAAGCCCTCACCGCCTTGATGAACGTCGCCGTCAGCTACGTCTTGTGGGGGGCGCCGTCCACGGAACTGGTGTACATAGGGGTAGTGGACGCGTTTGTGGTATCCGTGCTCGCCGCCTCTTTCCTGATATTCATAGTCTTAAGGCTCCGCGAGTCCGAGAAGGCCGAGGACCTCGACAGAAGAGAGAGGGAATACGCCCACCTTATGGCGGAGGCATCGGACGGCATATTCATCCATGACCGTGATGGGAAGATAACCGAAGTCAATAAAAAAGCCTGCGAGATGCTCGGACGCTCGCGCGCTGAAATATTAGGGATGAGGATGGGGGACCTCATGTCCGCCGATGATATAGCAACCACCCCGCTCCGGCTGGACGAGATATTCGCGGGTGAAACGATATTCAGCGACCGCCGTTTCGTCAGGAAGGACGGCGGCATAATACACGTCGAGTCCACGGTCAGGATGATAGATAAAGGGAAGGTGTTGGCCATAGCGAGGGACGTAACTGCGCGTAAGCAGGCCGAGGCGGAAAAGGAGCATATGCAGGCCGCGCTTTTCAAGGCCCAGAAGATGGAGGCCATCGGCACGCTTGCCGGTGGAGTCGCGCACGACTTCAACAACCTCCTTACCGTCATAAAGGGCGAGGCCGAGATGGCCCTGGCGGACCTCAATGAATCCGACCCCATGTATTTCCATGTGCGGCAGATAGGCAGGGCCGCCGGACGCGCCGCCGACCTGACGAAGAAGCTGCTGCACTTCGGCAGGAAGCAGCCGATCGAGCCCAGGCCGATGGATTTGAACAAGTCCGTCCGCGACATGCTCGAGATGCTGAGGCGCATCATAGGCGAGGACGTAACCACGGAGGTCTCGCTCCAGGAAGGGCTTCAGGCGGTGCTCGCGGACGCCTCGAGCATGGAGCAGGTGATAATGAACCTGGTCGTCAACGCGAGAGACTCGATGCCCGGCGGCGGGACGCTGACGATAAATACGGGGGACGTCGCATTGGACAATGAAAGCTGCCGTACCCTGCCCGACTCCCGGCCCGGAAAGTTCGTATGCCTCACGGTATCCGATACCGGTACGGGCATGACCGGCGAGATGATGCAGCACATCTTCGACCCGTTCTACAGCGCCGGTGAACACAGGAAGGGCACGGGCCTCGGCCTGTCGGTGGTGTACGGCATAGTCGACCAGCACGGCGGGTGGATAAACGTGGCCAGCGAGCCCGGCAAGGGCTCTACGTTCAGGGTCTACCTCGAAGCGTGTCTGGAGTGCGAGCCGGAGGAAGCGGCCGAAGTCGCCTCGCTGGATGTGCTGCGAGGGGCGGGCGAGCGTGTCCTGCTGGTCGAAGACGAGGAGGGCGTCAGCTTCTTTGCGTCCAAGGCGCTGAGGCAGAACGGATACACTGTCACGGTCGCGCCGGACGCGGAGGAGGCGATGCGTGTGTTCGAGGCAGAGAAGGGCCGTTTCGACGTAGTCTTCAGCGACGTGGTACTGCCGGGCAAGAGCGGGGTAGACCTTGCGGAGCACCTCCGGCTGGTAGTGCCGGGGCTCCCGGTAATCCTCAGCAGCGGCTATGCCGACCAGAAGTCCCAGTGGCCCATTATAAAGGAGCGCGGCTACAGGTTCCTCGAAAAGCCTTACCAGATACACGACCTGCTCAGGTCCGTCAAGGATGCGGTATCAGGGCATGGGAAGTCCGGGTAAACCTCTACCTGCCGAACAGCCCCTGCATGAAGTACAGGACGTTCCTGCGCTTTTCCTTCAGCCGCCTCATCCCGTACCCGTACCAGTCAGAGCCGTAGGGCACGTACTCGATTACTCTTAGGCCCTTCTTTACGAGCGACCTCTTCAGGTCGTCGCGCATCCCCATCAGCATCTGGAACTCAGGCATGCCCCGGCTCCCTATGGACATGGCAAGCCCCTTCTGTATCAGGCCCCGGTCGTGCGTGCCTATAGCAAAGTTTGCCGAGTTCGCGAACAGGTAACTCATCATGGCAAGGAACCGAGCCCTAATCCCGTACATGTCCTGGAGCGCCTTTTCGGGCGGCTCACGGTACGCACCCTTGACGAGCCTGAGCTTCGCACCCGACTCGACAAGCACCTTCAGGTCGGCCCGCGTCCTCTTGAGGTACGCCTGTACGGCCAGCCCTGCCGCGCCGGGATACCTCTCGATGAGCGTCTTGTATATGCCGACTGTGTCGTCCGTATGCTCCGAGCCCTCCATGTCCACCCAGACGAACACACCCAAGCCTCGCGCAGATTCGATGAGCGTCAGCGCGTTTTGCTCCGCGACCTCACGGCCTATGTCGAGCCCGATATGCGTGAGCTTGATTGCGAGGGAGGCGTCGAGGTGTTCTTTTGCTATCGCACCAATGGCGCGCGAATACTCCTGCATGGCGCTTTCCGCCTCACGCGTGTCGGTAACGTCCTCGCCCAGGAAGTCGAGCGTCACGCCCATCCCCTGCGCGTTCACCGCCCTTGCGCGAATTACCGCGTCCTCAAGCGCCGTACCGGCGAAGAACCTCCGGGCGAACGGGTGGAGCATGCGCTTCCTGATGTCCATGGGTAGTCCCGTAGCGGCCTCCTTTTACTAAAAGTATATCACTTCGGAGATAGGGACTGGGGGTGGGATATTCTAAAATAAAAAGGGCCGGCGGTTGGCCGGCCCTGAAAGTCGTAATAAAAACGGTTATTTACTTGAAACACCCCAACTGGCAGTGCTTGACCTTTATGCCTTCTTCGTTGCAGAACCGCCCTATGTCGTTCAGCGTGACCTTCAGCTCCTCGGATAGCTGGAACGCCCGGGCGCAGGGAAGCTCGCCGTTTACCACACAGTCCCTTATTTCCTGTTTTTGCGCCTCGGTCAAGTAGTCCATAAATACAATTATAACGGATAAAATGAATTCCGCAAGCCGCTCAGCACTCCAGCCGGTGCTTCATGAGCGGGACGTCCTCGAGCGTGATGAAAAGAGTCGGGTCGGATACGAGGCCGATCTCGGCCAGGTCGGCCCCGGCGATGCAGCGGCCTACCTCGAAGCGAAGGTTCTCGACGGTCTCGTCAAGCGTGGTACCGCGGGCGAAGACCTCCACCTCCAGGCATTCGGCGACATAATGCGGGCCGTCCCTCCTGATGAACGCCTTGATGCTGTAAAGCATCTTGAACCTCCTTTAATGAGCCCTCTCCCCCGCCCCCTCCCCCACGGGTGGGGAGGGGAGGAAAAGGGGAGGGGGGATGTCACTGTATCCCTATGCTATGGAGCGGGTTTGGGGCCTTCGGCCTGTTCGAGCTTTTCCTGGTACTTCTCGCTGCCCCTCGTCGTGCGGACCTTGACGACCTTTTCGTCCTGGAAGTAGACGTAGGTGTACTCGTTCTTCACGTTGCCGAATAGGGGCATCCATGTGACGTCGGGGTAGAGCCAGACCTCCTGGGAGCCTTCCTTTGTCATTGTCGTGGATACGTTGGACGGGCCGCCCATGGCCACACGCACCATGTCCTTGTCGAAACCGGGCCGGACCTCGCCGTTTATCATAGCCTCTCGGTCGGCCTTGTCCAGGTACGGGTGCGTCCTGACATAGCCCGAAGAGGACGAACAGCCGTACAGCGCAAGAACCACAGGCACCATCAAAAACAAAACCAAGAACTTCTTCATAAAGAGCCCCCCTTAAACCGTCCTTTTCTTTCAGGTGAAAGAAAAGGACCAAAAGAAAGCCGTCATTTAAATACCGGCTTTTCTTTGCTTAACTTTCTTTTCACCTGAAAAGAAAGTTACGGTTTAGTCTTGCTTACCCGCACTTCGAGAACCCGCACGAGTGGCATACGACGCAGCCTTCCGCGAAGGAGACCATCGCGCCGCATTCCGGGCACTGCGGGCATACGTTCATCAGGTTGTCCTGGCCGTAGTCCTTCGGGCCGCCGGGCGCGGTCTTCGCCCTCGCGACGTAGTCCTCGAGCGCGCGTGCTATCGCGTCCGCGCAGGAGTATATCGCGGAGCCCGCCGCCCAGGTCGGGGACGGGCAGCGGATGCCCTTTAACTGGTCCACTATCGCGGCCGGGTCGAGCCCCGCGCGCAGGGCAAGCGAGACAAGGCGGCCTGTGGCCTCGGTCTGGGAAGTGGCGCAGCCGCCGGACTTGCCCATCGAGGCGAAGACCTCGCAGAGACCGTTCTCGTCCTCGTTTATAGTAACGTACAGCCTGCCGCAGCCGGTGTTCATCTGGCGGGTGAAGCCGCGCGTGACCTCGGGCCTCGGGCGCGGAGTTATCTTGCCGGGCGACTTCGTTTCCGGCACTTGTTCCTGCGTGGCGGCCGCTTCGCCCTTGGTCTCCTTGGTCCTGCCGGTCGACAGCACCTGCTCGTCCTTCGAGCCGTCCCTGTATATCGTCACGCCCTTGCAACCGAGCCTGTACGAGAGGCGGTAGACCTCGGCCACGTCCTCGGGCTTCGCGTCGTGCGAGAAGTTGACGGTCTTCGAGACCGCGTTGTCGGTGTAGTCCTGGAATGCGGCCTGCATCTTGACGTGCCACGCCGGGGTTATGTCGTGCGCGGTCACGAAGAGCTTCCTTACGTCCTCCGGCACCTGCGATATGTCCGCCACGGTCCCGTGGTGGGCTATCATCTTCATCAGCTCGGGGCTGTAGAACTCGCGTTCTCTGGCGACGGCCTCGAAGTGCGGGTTGACCTCGATAAGCTCATCCTTGTCCATCACGGTGCGCACGTACGACACGGCGAAGAGAGGCTCGATGCCGCTCGAACAGCCGGCGATGATTGAAAGCGTGCCGGTCGGCGCTATGGTCGTGACCGTAGCGTTACGGGGACGCCTGCCGCCCTCCTTGTCGAAGACGCTGCCTTCGTAGCCGGGGAACACGCCCCTGGTCTCGGCAAGTTTATCGGACGCCTTCTTTGCCTCGGTGTCTATGAACTTCATTATCTCGCGGCCCGCCGATACGGCCTCGTCAGAGCTGTATGGAATGCCCATCTTGATGAGCATGTCCGAGAACCCCATTATCCCCAGTCCGATCTTGCGGTTCGTGCGGGTCGTCTTGCCTATCTGCTCCAGGGGGTAGTGGTTCATGTCTATCACGTTGTCCAGGAAGCGCACGGCCTTGGCGGTCGTGGATGCGAGCCTGTCCCAGTCAATAGCGCCGCCCCTGACCATGTTGGAGAGGTTTATCGAGCCCAGGTTGCATGACTCGTACGGGAGCAGGGGCTGCTCGCCGCAGGGGTTCGTGGACTCTATCTCGCCCAGGTGCGGCGTCGGGTTGTCGCGGTTAAGCCGGTCGAGGAACACGATGCCCGGGTCGCCGGTCCGCCATGCGAGCTGGACTATCTTGTCGAAGACCGCGCGCGCGTTAAGCTTGCCGGCGGAGTCCTTGGCCCTGGGGTTTATCAGGTCGTAGTCCTTGTCCTCCTCGACCGCCTTCATGAAGGCCTCGGTGATGCCTACCGATATGTTGAAGTTGTTGTACTCGTCGTTGTTGTCCTTGCAGTTTATGAACGGTATGATGTCCGGGTGGTCGACGCGCAGGATGCCCATGTTCGCGCCCCGGCGCGTCCCGCCCTGCTTGACCGCCTCGGTGGCCGCGTTGAAGACCCGCATGAAGGAGACCGGCCCGGACGCCACGCCGCCCGTCGAGGCGACCTTGTCGTTCGCGGGCCTGAGCCTCGAAAACGAGAAGCCCGTGCCGCCGCCCGACTGGTGGATGAGCGCGGTGTTCTTGATGGTGGTGAATATGCTCTCCATCGTATCCTCGATGGGCAGGACGAAGCAGGCGGATAGCTGCTGGAGCTCGCGGCCCGCGTTCATCAGCGTCGGGCTGTTCGGCAGGAAGTCGAGCCCGGTCATCAGCTCGTAGAACTCGGCCGCCACGGACTCTACCACGGCTTCCGTCGCGCCGTAGTTTCGCTCGGCCTCGGCGATGTTCCCGGCTACCCGGCGGAACATGTCCTCCGGCCGCTCGACGGGCTTGCCGTCCTCCCCCTTCTTAAGGTATCTCCTCTCGAGGACCTTCATCGCGTTGGTCGTCAATTCAAGCTCCTTCCCGGACGTCTTGCCCGGACCGCCTTTTGTCTTTTTCGATGTAGTTTTCATGCCCTTGACCGCAAGATCCGCAAGTAGCGGGTTCGAGGAAGCGACAGGCCTCCTCTCCCTGGCGGCATCGCCGTCGACAGGGCCGGTAACTCCGAAGAAATCCTCCTGCCTGCCGCCTGACAACTGTCCGCCCAAAGAAGCGCCAGCATCCTCCAAAGCACCCATACCCGCCTCCATTCAAGTCGTGGACGATATTTTACAACTTAAAAAACGATGCGCCTGCGCGCCGGTTGTTTTTCTTAGGTTAAACGGGTATTGCAAGGGAAAAACGATAGAACTAAAGTTCCGTGTATGTAGTAAAAATGCCCCAATTGTTGTAGCTCTTGTAATCATACACACAAGATGTAGTGATTGTCAAGCGAATTAATCGGATTTAATCCCTTAGCGCCGCAGAGGGTACGGAAAGCCCGAATATCCCGTCCAGGTAGTCGTTCCGGGACTGGTAAAACGGGACCAGGACGAGTTCGGCACCGAGGGCCTCGACGTCGGCGTCGAGCGCGAAGGACAGGGCCTTCTTGTTGGCCTTTGGGATGAGGGAGAAGGTTATCAGTGGTGCGACGTTGAGCGCGTCCGCAGGGGTTATGGTCGCGCCCCGGACCTGGGCGTCCGGAGCTTCCTGCGCCTCCCAGACCGGCTGGGCGCGCGTGTAGGCCGAAGCGAGCCTCGAGAATATTTTCAGGTTGCCTATCCCGAAGGCGGGCACGAAGAACCGGAGCGGTATTTTCTTGTCCTCTTCCTTGGGCATGCTGATGCCTGGCGCGAGCCTGGTCAGGCCGAACTTGTTGTCCACTACCTCGCTGCCGGACGACATCCTTGCCCTGACAACCCAGAAGGGGAAGTACTCGGGTATGCCTGGGCCTTTTTTTAAAGGAGGCATAACGCTGTAGGGCGTCTCGGTCAGCCCGTCCCCGGATATCTGCCACGCCTTCCGGCAGGTAGAGCAGAAGAAAACAGAGTCCCTGGGCCTGACCGGCAGGTCGGCGGCGCATTCCGGGCACTTGAGCGGCCTGAACCCCACAACCTCGAAGCCATGCCCGTCCTTGTCAAGAAGCTCGTCTAATAGCGACATGGGGGCCGCGGTATCCGGGACATCGCCTCCGACCCCGTCGACTATGGCGAGTACGCTTTCGCCATCCGGGCCCGCCGCCTCGACCGCCCAGAACGGGAAGTATATGAGCGAGGTCATCCGGTTAAACGCCCGCCTGGCGACGTTGTTCTCCTCGAATACGGGAGCGTAGCCCTGTTCCTCGACCTCGGATGCGGCAAGCCTGGCCGGGGCGAGCCTGCCGCGTTCAAGCACCGCTTTTTTCTCGAATAGCGAGAGCTTCAGCACCTCCGGCCTTATGCCGAGCGATTGCACCTTGAAAAGCGCGGAGCCGAGCGCGGGGAGGCTCCGGTCTATGCTCCCGGAGACAAGCTCGAAGCGCTGTTCGTAGATTGGAGTCGAGGAGCCGACCGAACCGCCGGAGAGCAGGCCGGAGAGGTCCCCGCCTGCGCCGAAAGAGCCGAAGACTTTAATGCTGGTGAAGCTTCCAAAGCCTATGCCCGGCCGCTCCAGGTCGCCTCCGGAGCCCGGGATGGCGACCTTCTCCACCTCCCAGCGGAGTACCCGTCCGACGAAGTGGTAGAACGGGATGAAGAAGAGCGTGGCCTCGCGTGCGCGCCAACCGGCTACGCCCTTTTCTTTAAGCTTGAGCAGGGCCAGGGCCACCGCGCGCGCGGCGGGAATTTTCTCGGGGACATAGTAGGACAGGACGCGGCCGTGGCCGGACACGACGTGGTTGGAGCCGCAGAAGCCGCAGTGGACGGCGTTCGTGCCTTCCTCGAAGTCGAGCGCGCCGCCGCACGACGGGCATTTTGTGGATATGGTAAGCGGCATGAAGCTAAACTAAACCTTCTCCCCGCACCCGGTGCAGAACTTCGTCCCGGGCGGGAGCACCGTCTTGCATTTGGGGCATACATGCTTCTGGTCCAGGCCCGCGCCGCAGCTCATGCAGAAGTTCGCCTCGGGAGGGAGGTCCTTCCCGCATTTGGGGCACTTGTTGGACACGACCATCTGGTGCCCGCAGTGCGGGCAGAACCGGGCGTCGAGCGGGACGTCACCGTGGCACTTCGGGCAGTTCACCGTCCCCCTGGCCATGATCTTTTCCGGGTCGCCGTTCTCCGGCTTCATCGTCTGGTATATCATGCCGGGCAGCATCATCCCTATCCCTGCGCCCGCGCCCATCCCGAGCCCGGCCGCGGCCATGCCGCCCGCACCGGTGTTCTTTGCCGCGTCTCCCATCGCGAGCGCGGCCTTGAACTTGAGGTAGCGGTCCATGTCGCCGACCGCGGCCATACCGGAGCGCTCGTCTATCAGCTTCTGCACTTCTTCGGGCGGTGTGATGGAGTTTATGAAGAAGTCCTTAAGCTCCAGTCCGTAGCGGTTGAAGTCGTCCGCAAGCCTGGCCTTTACCGCAAGGGCTATCTCGTCGTACTCCTTCGGCAGGTCCATCAGCGTGTCGAGGCTCTCGCCAAGGAGGTCGTTCAGCCGGGACACAATAACGTCCCTGAGGTACTCCTTTATGGACTCGGTGGTGTATACCCCCTGCGTGCCGGTGATGGTGTTGACGAATAGAAGCGGCTGGCTGACGCGCATCGAGTAGACCCCGAAGGCCCGCAGCCTCACCATGCCGAGCTGGCTGTCCTTGAACGCGACCGGGTCGCGGGTGCCCCACTTGAGGTTTATGAAGAGCTTCTGGCTTACAAAGTAGACCTCGGCCTTGAAGAAGCTGTCGAAGCCCCAGGGCAGCATCAGGAGCTTGGTCAGCACCGGTATGTTCTTAGTGGACAGCATGTGCCGTCCCGGCCCGAGCACGTCCGTGCCCTTGCCATCCTTGAAGAATATCGCGGCCTGCGAGTCGCGGACGATGCACTGGGCGCCGAGCTTCGTCTCACCGGAACCATCGGGCGGGACCCTGTGCACAAGCTCGTCGCCGGTTGGGTCGAGGAACTCTATTACCTCCATGAACTGTGACATGACGGCCTCCTTATCCTAATATCTTCTTGCGCTTCTCCGCGCATTCCTCATCGGTGAGCACCCCGTACTCCTTGAGAGAGTCCAGCATCCCGAGCAGCTCGGAAATAGACGGCTTCTGGCGCGTTGGGGCGGCGGGCGGGGCGTCGTCCTGGAACCGCTCCTTGTTTATATGTATCTTCTCGGCCCATATCTCGGGCTCGGTCACGTTCAGGAAATATTCCCTGCCGCGCGCGGTAAGTTTCAGGTACTTGATCAGAAGGCGCGTCACGGCCTGGGCGTCCGTTATGTGCTCGTATGGGAATGACTGGATGAGACCCGTAGAGAGGGCGTTGAACTTGAACGCGGCCCTGCGGTTGGTGAGTATCGGCGTGGACATGGTCGCGAGCGAGAAGTTACTGAACTCGCCCGGTCCCTCGATGACCTCTTCGCCCGGCTCAAGCCTGAGTGACAGGTTCCATTTCATGGCGTCGCCTTTCTGTCGCATACTGCTCGGTAGAGCGCATGATGCAATAGAACATGTTTACCGGATTATTCTAATTGAGACGGGCAGGGAAGTCAAAAGGAAAACATATAAATTGACAAGCATTACGCAGCCATGATAACTTCTTAAAAGGCGCAGGTTTCTCAAGCCAAAGGAACCCCCTCACCCTGTAGTCCCTCTCCCGCAAGGAGAGGGACATATGAATAAATCCCCCCTCGCCTTGCGGGAGAGGGGGGCAGGGGGGTGAGGGCGCACCAACTCGTAGAGGGCATGCTGCAAATGAAGCTTTCTGTCGTAATCCCCTGCTACAACGAAAAAGACACCATACGCGAGATAGTGTCGAGGGTGCTCGCCGAGCCGACCGAAAAAGAGGTCATCGTCGTGGACGACGGCTCGACCGACGGGACGCGCGACATACTCGCCAACGATATCGCGCCGAAGGTCGCCAGGGTAATCTACCACGAGCGGAACATGGGCAAGGGCGCGGCGCTCTCTACCGGCTTCGCCGCCGCGTCCGGGGACTTTGTCATCGTCCAGGACGCCGACCTCGAATACGACCCCAGGGAGTACGGGAAACTGCTTGCTCCGCTAATCGAGGGGAAGGCGGACGTGGTATATGGGTCGCGGTTCGTCACAGGCTCGGAGCGCCGCGTGCTCTACTTCTGGCACAGTATCGGCAACCGCTTCCTGACTCTCATGTCAAACGTCTTCACGAACATCAACCTGACCGACATGGAGACCTGCTTCAAGGCGTTCCGTAAGGACGTGCTGAAAGGTATGAAGCTTGAAGAGAAGGGCTACGGCTTCGAGCCGGAGTTCACCGCGAAGATTGCCGGAAAGGGCCTCAGGATTTACGAGGTCGGGATATCCTACAGCGGCCGCACCTACGCCGAGGGCAAGAAGATAGGCTGGCGTGACGGCCTCTGGGCGATATGGTGCATAGTGAAGTACAATTTGCTCGGGTGAGGTTGGCGGTTTAACTGAATCAATTATTTTTCCAGATATTTTTTGATTGCGGCGAGGAATGCCCTGCCTTCTTCCAATTTCAGTGAAGCGGTTGGTTCCACTATCTCCTCTTCGATGTCATAGTCCGCAAGCTCCCTTACCTTCCTCGCGCCAATCAGCATCCTGTGGTACTTCTGGTCAATCCTTCCCGGCTTGACGAAATGATAGCCGAAGGCCGACTCCACCGCGGAATGCTTGATGACCTCGATGCCTTCGCTTTTAAGCAACGCCTGGGCCGAATAGAACATAGCATAATATATCTTGCTTGCCGCGTCGGGAGCATGGCCGTCCCTCAGGAGGTCTTCCGCGACCTTAAGCGCGTGCTCTGCTTTTTCGAGATACCTTCCGGCCTCGTCAGTCATGCCGCTATGCCTTCCCGTTCGACGTTCTTGTAAAACGAGTAGCCGCGTTCAAGCGCGCTCTTGTAACGGGCTTCGGTAAATACCTTGAGCGATATTATCGGCTTGAAGTCGTGCTCCCACATGACGGCGTACGCCGCCTCCTCAAGCTCGTCTTCCAGGCCCGGCGTCATCTCGTCCACCAGCACCATGAGGTCTAAGTCCGAGTCCTCCGTCGCGTCGCCTCGGACTCGCGAGCCGAACACGATAACCTTCCTGACGCGGGCGAGCGCCGCACCGGAGACACTGCCCTTGAACTCGGAGACTATCTGTCTGTCTTTATCGGTCATCGTGCGCCTCCAGTTATCTTAACTATTCTGTATCTTATTATTAAGGGAGATTCAACTGGTGTCAAGAATTATTGTTCCCAGAACCGAGCGTGATGCGCACCTTATCAGTACTTCCTGAACATCTCCCCCCACTTCGTCCCGTACAGAGCCTGCATCACGCGGGGCTTGCCTATCATCGGATACCAGTACCAGTCGTGGTAGGCGATCGAGGCGACATACGACCACGGGGCGATGAACGTCCTCAGGAGGAGCTTCTCCAGCGGCTTCAGCCAGCCGTGGTAGATCATCTTCTGGCCCCTCGATGCAAACGTGTTCTGCCCCTTCTGGAAGTGCCAGTTGACCTCCGATATGTCCGCTCCGACTACATCTATTTCCCGCACGTCCCCGCACCCGAGCCCCGCCTCGTGCGCGAGCCGTATGAACTTCAGCTTCATCGGGTCGAAACCCATCATCTTGGCAGAGACGGCGTCTATCGCCACCTGGTCGGCCGAGGCCAGTATGTAGTCCTTGACGTGCGGGACCATGCAGCGCGGCCCCGGCCCGTCGCCCGCGAACGTCCCGTCCATCACCGCAAATATGCCGGGGTGTATCTCCTTCTGGATGGTCAGCAGGTCCACCAGCGTCTCGTGTATGACGGAATGGGTGAAATGCCGCTTCTCGTGGAGCAGCCCGCCGAAAGCGTTCTTCATCGCGCCGGTCATATCCGTGAAGACGTGCGTCTTCATCGTCGGCAGGTGAATTATGTTCTCGCCCAGGAACCTCTTCGGTATCTGGATGCCCTTCGGGTATATGTCGTTTAACACGAGCATCTTCCCCTTGGGCTCGTAGGTAATCCATTCCTCGCCCTCGTAGAGGTGGACGTTACGAAGGCCGTATTTGTCTATGACGGGCTTGTGCTTGTTCGCGACCTCGCCACGCTTGGCGGACACCACGACGGTCTTGTTGTGGCAGCCGTGAATCAGCTCGCGGCTGTACCCGTCGTCGAGCATGGTCTTGATGACGCCCTCCAACTGCCACGGGGTCGTCGAGCACGCGGGGTAGAAGACGTGCCACGATATGTTTATCTTGAGCGCGGTGTCGCGGTCCTTCGACAGGTGTTCCTGGTACCCCGCCATCCGCATCACCTTGCCGTAGTCCTCGATGACCGTCTCCGGGTTTGTCTTAAGTACGGCAACCTTAGATCTCGACATTTTACACCTCGTTCGGTTATTGCATCGGGGCGCAGTGCGCGTCCTCAGCTCGGCATGTTGAAATACAGCACGACCACTACTGTAAAGCCCCAGAGCGCGATGTCTAACAGCAGGGGCGTGTCGCCCAGGAGCGTCTGAGTAGGGCTGTGGCCTTCCTTCTTCTGGTGTATAAGGTACAGGTACCGGAATATCCCGTTGATGACGAACGGGACGGTGTACAGGAGGCCCCGGCCCCCGAACTTCTCCGTGGCGTCCGGGGATACGGTGTACAGGATGTAGGCCATCAGCGTGGAAGAGGTCGTGACGCCTATCATCTGGTCAAGGAAGTACGGGTTGTAGTCGTCGAGGCTCTTCCGGTACTTGACGGCGCTTTCGGCGTCCTTGGTAGCCAGCGAAAGCTCCATCAGCATGTTGGCCCTGTCGTCTAACAGGGTCAGCTCCTGCCGCCTCTTGGCGAGCACGAGGAACAGGGCAAGGAGTATCGTGCAGATAAGGAGCCAGTGCGATATGGCGACCGATAACGCCAGCCCTCCGGCAACCGCGCGGAGCACGTACCCGGTGGAGACTATCAGCACGTCCAGTATGACGACCCTCTTGAGATATGCCGAGTACGCGAGGCTCATAAGATAATAGGCCGACGCTATAACCCCGAACTGGTACTGAAGCACGAACGACAAGGCGAGGCCGGCCAGAGAGGATGCGCCAAAAACGGCCCATGCCGTGGTAGCCCTTACCCTTCCCGCGGCAAGCGGCCTGAATTTCTTCGTCGGGTGGTAGCGGTCCTCCTCTATGTCCAGCAGGTCGTTGAATATGTAGATGCTTCCTGACAGGACGCAGAAAAGGCCGAACGCCGAGACGCTCTTGAGCACGTATGTCCCGTCGAAGAGGTGCTTCGAAAATATAAGGGCGGGGAAGACAAAGAGGTTCTTTATCCACTGCTGCGGCCTCATCATGAGGAATATGTCCCTCAGCGCCTTCAAATCGTATCCTCCACGCTGTATACCAGCACCCCGTACCGGATGTCGGTGTACCTGAGCCGGAAGCCTGGATATTCGAGCGTTGTCCCTAACAAAGGTGCCAGCAGCGGGCCGAGGGACGGCCGCTTGTTTATGCATGTATCGTCCACTATGACGTAGCGCGCGCCTTTTTCCCTCGCCAGAAGCCAGACGCAGTTCGGCGGGTAGTCCGGCAGGTTTATGTATTCGCGCCCCGTGTAGAACACCAGCAGCAGTTCCCTCGAAAGGACCTTGTCTCCGGGCAGCGAGTGCGACTTGAGCCACATTGCGGACACAAGGTACCTCTGTTCTATGTATTGCTCCTGGGACTTCATCTCGGGCGAGTCGTAGTATTCGCCCATCCAGGATATGGAGTATGCCGCGAGCGCGGCGACAAACAGGGCCGACAGGGGGTGAAACCGGTAAGCGGGCCGGAAGCGGGGCCTCCCGAGGAGCCTGTCCTCGATAAACGTCGTCCCTACGGCGGCCCAGATCAGGGGGATAGAATAGTACGGCCCGAGTATCCGCGAGTCAACAAAGTAAAAGGGGAGAAGGCATACGTAGGCCGGGATGGTCAGCATGTAAAGTAAGCCTGCTCCTTTGTGCCTGCCGATGAAATAGGATAACAAACAGCCTGCGGCCGCAAGCGCCAGTATGGCCGCAGGGTAGAACTCCTTCGCCAGGTCGGCGATAATGTGCGCCTGGTCGAGATACTTGCCCAGAAGGATCCCCGGGTTCTCCGCTATGAACCGGAGCGTGCCGGTTTTATAGGACACGCCCTGGTAGAGGTTATACTGCACCTTGCCGGAGATGGTCCAGTGGCCGAACTCCCTTTTCAGGTAGACCATGTACGGGAGGCACATGGCCGCGCAAACCAGCCATGCAAGGGCCATCAGCGCAAAGAGCCGCTTCCTGTCCGCGCATCCGGCCCTAAGCTCCCAGGCCAGGATGATGAGACTGCTCCCGACGAAAAAGAACAGCGCCTCCGGTCTGACAAGGTATGCCGCCCCGAACACAGCCCCGTAGAGGAGCGCAAACACGGGGCCACGCCTCCTGCGGAATACCAGCCCGGCATAAAGCCCCATGAAGAGCAGGCACGCGAAGGCCGACTCCGACATCACCCACGTGGATATGATTACAAGCTGCGGGAAGGTCGCGATAAGTCCGGCCGCGACCGTCGCCGCTTTCCGGTCGAACAGCTCTTTCGTGAACAGGTATACCGCGGCGCAGAGGCCCGACCCGAAAAGGGCGGACACGAACATACCCGCGGTCTGCGGCTCCCTGAAAAACTTAAGGGCCGCGCTTATCAGCAGCGGCATGCCGGGGGGCATGAAAACCGTGTAGAACCTGCGTCCCGCGAGGAAGTTCTCCGCCTGCCGGATGTACTCGGCCCCGTCGTAGTCCGGGACCATTACCGGGTGGAAGCTCGTGTAGTGCCACCTGATGACGAAAGCCGCCGCGACAATCCCGGCGACGAGGCCCGCTTCCATCGGGAATTTAGTGGACTTCAAGGTATCCATCCGGTGCCGGTTGCGATACGCGCAAGTTAACTATGTGCCCTGCCGCCCCTCATAGCCCCTGTCCAGCTTCCAGAATATCACTATGAACTGAGGGTCAGCGCAGGAATAAAGGTGCACGAACTCCACGCCCGGAGCCCCTTTAAAGCGCGACCCCATCCTGATATCGTCGCCCCTCATCTCCTCTACGATGTAGTCCACGTTGTTCCTGACTCCGTAACCGATTATATCCCTGGGGCTGGCAGAGGGGATGTTCACCCAACGGCCCCCAAGGTAATAGACAAGCCTGCTCCAGTCCATCATGTAAGTGACTTTTGTGCCGATTTCGGCCCGGCCCCAGGTACCCACCTTCAGTTCCTCGTCGGCTATCGCGGTCTTGTAGCTGACTATTTTGACCTGCTCCGGCTTTGCTGAGAACCTGACGTACATGGAGTATGCGGCCCATACGCTGACCAGGACCAGCAGGAGCGGGACTGCCACGCCGAGCCGCCTGTCTATCTGGCCTGATATAAAAAGCACCCCGCCCAGCGCCAGCGTGACAAGTGCCGGCACGTATGGGGCGTGGTATATCCAGAAGCCTTTGGTGAAAACCGCGTAGACGAAGAGGTTGACGAACGGGGCCCAAAGAAGCAGGGCCTTCCAGGCAGAGCCCGGCTGTCGTATGAGCAGGACGAACCCGAGCAACGCCGCCGCCCATATGTAGACGGGGTATACTATCGGGTAGCCCGCGAGGTGGCTGCTGTTCCTCACCTCCCAGGGGAGCTCGCTCGCCAGGTTGCCCAGGTAGATTTTTATGAACCGGGCCGGGTCCTGCTTGAAATAGCCGTATATGAGGCCCGCGCCTCCCCTTTCGCGCCATGCAATGTTTCCTGACGGGGTAATCCCCTCTACTTCGTCGGTGGTAATCTGCTCGCCGAGCACCTTGTTCTTCATCACCACGGACTCGTAGGGCAGCTTGGAGCTTAGGACTACCCTCCCGTAGCTCTTGGTCAGGAAGGCGAAATAGGGCATGGCGAATATAAGGAAGCCCGCGATAAGGAGCCCGAGCCCCTTTAACGCTTCCCTCCTGGGCATGAGCGCCATCAGCCGCCACGCGGCGAGGGGCAGGATGGCCGCGAAGACTATCAGCCCCTCGGGCCTCGCAAGGTATGTAAGACCGAAGCTTAATCCGGTGTAGAGCGTGTATCGGAGAGGCGCGCCGGAGAGCGCCCTGTATCCCAGGTAGGTGGAGAGGAAGACCAGGAAAGTGTAAAGGGACTCGGTGGTATCCGCGGTCGAGATTGCGAACAGGTGCGGGTACGGTATAAGGACAAGCACCGCAGCCGCGGCGGCCTTCCTGCCGTAAATGTCCTTGACGAGCAGGTATACGGGGACGAGGAGCGCGGCCCCGGACAGCATGGAGACCATGCAGGACAGGTACGAGAGGTTCTTTATCCCCGTGACGAGCGAGAGGGCGGCGGTGAGGATCGGCTGGAGCACCGGGAATACCATCGCCTCCCAGCCGAGGCCGTCGCCGGACAGGATGTTCCTGGCTATCTGCACATAGTAGACGCCGTCGTAGCTTACGTGGCTGATGGTGGGGATACCGGTGAACAGTTCGGTAACGAGGGAAGCACCCCTGTAGAGGATGGCGAGAAGGCATGCCGACCCCAGAAATGCAGCCTCCGCTTTCCTGTTGCTCAGTATGCCGTCGATGTCCGGCATTTTCATGGGTCCACCAAACTTAGGCCTCGTTATGAATAAAAAAGCGGGTTATAAACTGAAACCCCGCCTTAAAAGCAAAGTATGGGGGGGATTTATCCGATACCGGATTTCAGCTTTTCTATTTCTTTTACAAGCACCTCTTCCGCTAAATCGGGCACTACCTCCCACACAATCTGCTCCACCATTTCCCTGCTGATTTTCTCTACCGCCTCGCGCACCTTCCGGTCGAGGACCTCCTGTACTATCCTTGCGACCTGTTCCCGGACGGCGTCGGCTGAAACCTGCACTGCCGGGCCAGGCTGCGCGGCAGGCGCGGGCCTTGACGGCGCAACCGGCGCCGGGCGTGCCGGTATGAAGTCCGTCGCCACCGTCGCCTGCTCAAGGCTTTCAAACGGGGTAATCTCGGCGGGTTCTGAAATTTCCGCCAGTTCTATCGGGGAAGGCTCATCCTGTACCTCCGCATAAACGGGCTTCAGGTCGTCCAGGTTGAGTATCGCCGTGGCCTCGGCCGGGGAGTCCTCCTCGAAGTCCGCGAACTCAGGGACTGCAAGCGCTTCGGGCTCCTCGAAGACCGCGGCCATTTCCGGCTCATCGGCCTCGACCGGCGCGGCTGTGAGGTCGCTCCAGGGCAGGGCCTCTTCCTCCTTGGGGTATGATACTTTTTCTTCCGTCTCCGAGACGAGGTTGGCCCTCTTCCAGAGCTCGTCTTCGCCGATTGCCTCGGTCGCGCCCGCGAGGGGTTGTTCCGAGCTGCCCATGCTTACGACGTTCCAGAGGTCGTCCGCCTCCAGGGCGGTATCGTCCGCGGACGTCTCGAAAGGCTCGGCCTCAATGGCCGCGACCATCTCCGCCTCCACTGCCGGAGCCGCGCCGCCTCTCTCCACGAGGCTCTTGACCTTTGCTATCAGTTCCGCCGATTCGAATGGCTTGGTAAGGTGGTCGTCCGCCTTGACCTGCGCCGCCCGGACTTCGTCGAAGTTCTCGAACGTCCCAGCAAGAAGTATGACCGGGATGTGCCGTAGGGACGGGTCCTGCTTGAGCTTGCCGCACAGTTCATATCCGTCCATCTTCGGCATGAACACGTCGGCCATTATTATGTCGGGCATCAGCTTCCTGGCGGTATCGAGGCCTGCCTCGCCGTCGCCGACAGCGGTGACGACAAAGTCTTCTTCAGACAGTGTGAGTTCGACAACCTTCTGGATAGTGATGCTGTCGTCGGCCAATAGAAGCTTGTACGCCATCTTCTCCTCCTGAGTTTCGGTCTTGCCGACAGTCCAGAAAACGGCACAGTTGCCTATTTATAATACAAATCACGAATTAAATCAACAATATATTTGCGTGTTGACGTTTTTGTGGCATGAGGGGGGAAGGCGCGCAACCGGGCATCCGGCGGGCGCGCCGTTTAATGGTGCAAAGGCAAGTCATGTCCGGCGTCCTGCAGGACGTCAGGCTATGAAATATATGCAGGCCTTTTTGTCAATGAGCTTCTCTATGTCTTCCTTTGTTTCGCCCGAGAGCTGCATCCCCCATTCCGAGTAGACGACCTTGCCGGTGGCCATGGAACGGCATGCGACCTCGGTTGCGTGGACGAAGCTCTTGCCCTTCGGTATCTTCTTGGCGAGCTCTTCCCTTATCCGCTGGTGCACTATGCAGAGCGGGTGCAGTATGGCGTCGTTCTTGAACACCTGCTTGTACTCCTCGACTATCGCCTCCCATTCGGGCGGGAACTTGCCGCCCTCCTTGAAGAGCTCTATGGCAGGGTCGTGCAGCCCGGCGACGGGGCAGTCGTCAAGGATTATGAGGTCGCCTTTTCTTTTGCCCGAGCCTTCGAGCTCCTGCATGGGGTCGGCGGTCTTGTCGTAGGCCTGGTAGAACTCTTCGAGCGAGTTGTACTGCTGGGTGTATATCTCCTCGGCGATCTTCCTGCCGAGCTCCTTCAGGGCAATGGTCTTGCCCACTATGGTAAGCTTGTCCGAATAGAGTATCTCCTTGATCTTGTCGGCTTCGCGCCTTACTATGTCCGTAAGCTTTGGCATTTCTCACCCCTTTTTTAGATACCGCGGACGGGTTGCCGCGGCGCCACGGTCTACAGGTACTGGGTCCTGTCTACCCTTATTGCCGGCTCGAGCTTCTTGACCATGCCCGCCGAGTAAAGCGCGTAGAGCGCCTTCAGAAAAACGAACTCGGCAAGCCCGCTTGCCTCCATCAGCACCTTTACTCCAGTCTTCCCGTCTATCAGCTCCAGGACGACGCGCTCTTCCCTCTTGAGCCCCATCCGCCCCAAGTCTTCCTCCGAGTATACGGGTTTTGTGAACACGATGTCAAGGTTTGGAATTTTTTCCGATATCAGGCGCACCTCCTCGATGCGCCTGACGCCTTCCAATATCAGGTTCTCCACGCGTATGTCGATGGGGACGTCGTCCACGAAGTCGGGCAGGGGGCCGAGTTCAAGGACGAACCGCCCTTCACCCCAGGCCATGCCCTTGTATATCGAACGCTCGGTCTGCTTGAGCAGGGCCGACTTTATGTCCTCGGCCTTCACGAGCCCGCCGTCCGCAAGCACCATGCCGAGCCGCTCGCCGGTACGCGAGCACCTCTCGAGCGCGCTGTCGAGGGCGGCCTGCGGCAGGCGTCCCATGTTCACCAGTATCGAGCCCAGCATCTCGCGCCTCTGCCTCTTCTCGCCCGTGGCGAAGGCGACGCGCCCGTCCCGGGTGTAGATGTCCACGTACTGCCCTTCGTGCGACAGGGATAGCCTTCCCGTCAGCCTCTGCATCGAGACCAGTTGGAGTATCTCGGGGAGCCGGAAATAGTGGATGTCCCCGGACAGCTGGGGCGAAGTTTCGCCTTCCCTTGCGGGCAAGGACGCCTCGGATGCGCCGAGCGCTTTCCGCACCTCGTCCCTGACTATCTCGCGGATGTCGTCCAGCAGCCCGTCGTTAAGGTTTTCTTTAAGCATATTGTGTTATATTTCTCCCCAAGGTTTCGGAAGGAATATGTCCTCGTATATCCTCAGCGCGTAACGGTCGGTCATGCCCGCCACGAAGTCGCATACAAGCCTTGTGTTGTCCGGCCCGACTGCCTTCCCGGCGAGGTCGTCCGAGACCATCTCCGGGTGTCCCAGGAAGTACTGGTAAAGCTCGGTCAGTATCTTCGTCGCCTTCTCGAACTCCCTGTGCGTGGCCCTGTTCTCGTAGACGTTCTCGTAGAGGTACGACCGAAGCTCCTCGGTCGCCTGCCTGACGGAGTCTCCCATCCGTATCTCCTCGAGCCCGCAGTCGATGCTCGTGTATACCACGTCTTTGACCATCGTGTCAATACGCCTTGCGTGCGTGCCGCCTAGTACCTGGAGCGAGTCCTTCGGCACGTCGGACAGTTTTATCACCTTGGCACGGAGCGCGTCGTCCAGGTCGTGGTTGGCGTAGGCGATGCTGTCGGCTACCCGGACCACCTGCCCCTCGAGGGTCTCGGCGCGGCCGCCCCCGCCTTCGGGGAAGACCATCCCCTTGCCTTTCGAGTGCCTCAGTATCCCGTCCCGCACCTCGTAGGTGAGGTTCAGGCCCTGCCCCTTCTTTTCGAGCGCGTCCACCACCCGGAGGCTCTGCTCATAGTGGTTGAACCCGCCCGGGTGTATCGCGTTTAGGACCTCCTCGCCCGCGTGTCCGAACGGGGTGTGGCCCAGGTCGTGGCCGAGCGCTACCGCCTCGGTCAGGTCCTCGTTCAGCCTAAGGGCGCGTGCGATGGTCCTCGCTATCTGGCTCACCTCAAGCGTGTGGGTGAGCCTCGTCCGGTAGTGGTCGCCGGTCGGGGCGAGGAACACCTGCGTCTTGTGCTTGAGGCGGCGGAAGGACTTCGAGTGTATTATCCGGTCCCGGTCGTGCTGGTACGCGGTGCGGATAGCCCCTTCCTTCTCCGGCCTCACGCGCCCCCTGGACTCGGCCGCCCTGGCCGCCCTGGGGTGGAGTATTTGCGCCTCTATCTCTTCCGTCTGCTGGCGGATGTTCAAAGTCGTTCCCTTGTTGCGCTCATGTGCTTGTCGTGTACTTCCGCTGTCATTGCGAGGAGCGTTAGCGACGCGGCAATCTCCTCTTTTGATGTCTCCCCTGGCTTGACCAGGGACCCAGGAATTTAGAGCAATTCCTGGGCCCCGCATCAAGTGCGGGGTGACATATTGTTATTCTATAATTTTATAAACAAGCGGCCGTTTTTCAGGCGGCTCCGTGCCGACGGTGAACGCGGCCTCGAGCATACCCTGCGCCTCTTTCAGCCTCTTCCTGTCGTTTACGTGCATGATGGCGAGCAGGTCGCCCTTACGCACCGTGTCGCCCACCTTCCGGGCAAGTATCACGCCCGCGGCCGGGTCTACGTCGTCGTCAGCCTTCTCGCGGCCCGCGCCGAGCATCATCGCGGCAAGCCCGGCCTGCTCCGCGTCTATGCGCGTCACAAAACCGTCTGCGCTTGACTTTAGCCCGTGCTTCTCCTTCGAGTCGGGCAGGCGCGCGGGGTCCTTCACCATCCCCGTGTCCCCGCCCTGGGCCTCCACCATCCTGTAGAACTTCCGGAGCGCCGAGCCGTTCTTTATCAGGCCCGCGAGTTTCTGCTTTCCCTTCGCTATGTCCGCTTCCAGCCCGCCGAGCGACAACATCCGGGCCCCAAGCTCAAGCGTTACATCCATGATGTCGGACGGCCCCGCGCCCTTGAGGGCGAGTACCGCCTCCTTCACTTCGAGCGAGTTGCCTATGCACCGGCCGAGCGGCTGGTCCATGTCCGTGATTACAGCAACGACCTTCTTGCCCGCGTCGCGGCCTATGGAAACGAGCGTCTCGGCAAGCGCGCCAGCGTCATCGTAAGACTTCATGAACGCGCCCGAGCCGGCCTTAACGTCGAGCACAAGCCCGTCCATCCCCTCGGCCAGCTTCTTTGACATTATAGAGGCCGCGATGAGCGGGATGCACTCGACCGTCGCCGTCACGTCCCGGAGCGAGTAGAGCTTCCTGTCGGCAGGCGCGATATCATCCGTCTGGCCGGTTATGGCAACTCCGACGTCTTTCAGGATTTCAATGAACCTGTCCGGGCCGAGCCGTGTGTCGAAGCCCGGTATCGAGCCGAGCTTGTCGAGCGTGCCGCCCGTATGCCCGAGCCCGCGGCCAGCGAGCATCGGCACGACCAGACCCGCCGAGGCGACGAGCGGCGCGACTATGAGCGATACCTTGTCCCCAACGCCGCCGGTGGAGTGCTTGTCCACCTTGAAGCCGGGTACTCCGGCAAGGTCGAGGACGGTGCCAGAGTGGAGCATCGCGTCCGTCAGCGCCGAGGTCTCGCGCCGGTCCATGCCGCGAAGGAATACGGCCATCAGCAAGGCCGCAATCTGGTAGTCCGGTACTCTGCCGGACGTGCAGCCTCCGACAAACCAGGCTATCTCCTTTTTTGTCAGCCTGCCGCCGTCCCGCTTTTTTTTAATTATATCGTAAGCCCGCAAAATATACCAAGTTTTTTTATTTGAGCGATTCTATCTCTTAGGCCCGCGCCCCGCGCGCGCCTTTGGTTTCAGGTGCAGGGGTGTCCCTTTGGGCGCCTTCTTGCCGGGTACGACCACGACACCTGAAGGGACGAGGTTGTCACCATTGTCCATGACGGCGTACTGCCATGCGCCCGTGGCCGGGTCCTTTATAACGGTATGGCCGTCCAAGTCTTCCGTCCAGTTAAGGCGCTCGTCGCCCTTTTTGATTATCTTTATCTTCGAGCCGTCGGGCTGCGTAACATCGATGGGGACGGGGCTTGCCATGACGGCAAAGGCGTGCTGGTCGGGAATCGAGGCAATGGTAACCAATATCAGGAAGGATAACGATGTAAAATGGATTGCGGGTCTGTTCACGGCTTTTTTCCGTTTAAAGGTGCAGTTCCCCCAGAAAACTTCTGCCGCGCGCAAGCTTAAGGCCGAGCGCGTCGGCCACGGTCGCGCCCAGGTCGTAAAAACCCTGCCGGATACCGAGGTCGATACCGCTTTTAAGACCCGGCCCGTATACCAGGAGCGGGACGTATTCCCGCGAATGGTCGGTCGAGGGCGTCGTCGGGTCGCAGCCGTGGTCGGCGGTGATTATCAGCATGTCATCCCGTCCGAGCGAGTCAAGTAGCCCAGGCAGCCAGAGGTCGAACTCCCTGAGCGCCCGGTAGTATCCTTCCGGGTCGTTCCTATGCCCGTACAGCATATCAAAGTCAACCAAATTCGTCAAGATAATACCGCGGTATACCCTCTTTTCAACTTTGAGTATATTTCTCATCCCGTCCGAGTTGCCTTCGGTGTGGATTGCCTCGGTCAGGCCGCGGGCCGCGAATATGTCCTCTATCTTCCCTATCCCGACGACGGGCAGGCCGTTTGCCTTCGCTATGTCGAGCAGGGTGTCCTCCGGTGGCAGGAGCGAGAAGTCGCGCCTCTCGTGCGTCCGGGTGAAGTTGCCCGGTGTCCCGGTGAACGGTCTCGCTATCACGCGCCCGACTGCGTGTTTGCCGGTCAGGAGTTTTCTCGCCGTCCCGCACATTTCGTATAGCTTGTCGAGCGGGATTACGTCCTTGTGCGCGGCTATCTGGAAGACGCTGTCCGCGGAGGTGTATACGATGGGGAAGCCGGTGTGCAGGTGTTCAGGCCCAAGCTCCCTGATTATCTCGGTGCCTGACGCGGCGACATTCCCAAGTATTCCCGTGCCGATGGCCGACTCGAATCTTTCCGTTATTTCCGGCGGGAAGCCGTGCGGGTAGACGGGGAACGGTCTATCGAGCTGTATCCCCGCCATCTCCCAGTGGCCGGTCGTGGTGTCCTTGCCGGGCGATGCCTCGGACATCTTTCCGAACGAGCCGATGCAGTCACGCTTACGCGCGACGCCTTGGAAGTCTCCGATGTTGCCGAGTCCGAGGTTTTCGAGGTTGGGAAGGCTAAGCCCGTCAAGCGCGCGTGCCATGTTGCCGAGCGTGTTCGAGCCTTCGTCGCCGTAACTGGCCGCGTCCGGCATCTCGCCGACGCCGAGGCTGTCGAGGACGATTATGAGGGTGCGGGAAATGATGTTGTTTCTCAGCATAGTATTCACCAATTATAAAAAGTAACTTTGCGGGCAGGGTCTGAGCGTGTTGCTCCAATAACTTTTTCTATTTGTTCACAGGTATCGGCAAAAGCGTTTAAGGCTATTCTTCCCTTATTAATATCGTCGGCTAAAAGTTTTGACGGATAACCTGCTCCAATCTCAAGTGATTTCTTTTTTCCGTCATCACTAAATTGAGCCACGGGTAAAGATGGTTTGACACCTTCGCCCTTATAGTGATAAGGCCACCTATGTTTATGTGCCTTTCCTATCTCGATTATTTTTTTGACTTCATCATTAGTAATATAGGCATCCAGTATTATCCTGACAGGCTCTTGAATAGTGCTATTACTATCCAAAGCTTTACACAATTTAGGTAAGGTTGTATTTTCGATAGTTGCTTTTCCGCCTTTGGGCCAACTTGTAACCATGAAATATTCTCTCAGATAATTGGCTAACTTGTCTCCGCAAGCTGTTAGCATTATACAGAAGTATCTAAAGTAATAGGCTTTCTCGATTACCCAGGGATCTATAGTAACCCGTCCTGTGCCGTCGTTCTTTGTTCTCCGTATCGGGAGATAATGTTGATTTGTGTTGGCTAAGTAAAGGCTTTTTCTGGCATAATCGAACGAGTTTCGAATAATGTGTCTCCAGGGGTACGCTTGAAGCTGTCCGTCGGGTATATTCACATCAGGTAAGAATAAGTCAGGAGGAACCGGCTGTAAACTGTAAGGCAGGTCTTTTAAAGATTTAGCAAACGTTATATCTCGTTTAAAAATACTACGCCTGGCTGTCATCGAACAATTCCTCAAACGAGATTATTTTTCCATCGGCTATGTCTCTCAAGGATTTCTTGATACCTTCCATCGCCTCTTTGTCGGCCAGAATGTTGATTGTTTCAAGTAAGCTTTCAATGTCATCCATAAAGTAGCCGGCCTTTGTTGACCATTAACGTTACAAACGGGTCGCCCAACCGCAACCGTTCCTCGATCTCTTCCGGCGTATAAACCAAAATATCCACACCGGCCCCTCTGTCTATAAGGGAGTTGACCTCGTATAGCCGGTCTATACCGGTCTTTGGGATGTCTTTCTTTATTGCCAGAAAATCGAGGTCGTTGACCTCGGACGCTTCGGGGTCGGCGGCGGAGCCGAAGAGGATTACTTTTTCGGGATGGTATTTCTCTATGAGCTGCTTGAGGACCTTCTGGATTTCGGCCTCAAGGTTTTCCTTGGTAAGCATATCGGCCTCCAAAGGCGTTTCTTATAAAATAGATTATCCCGCGCGGAAAGTCAACAAAATCGAAAAGGTATGTCAGCCCTTGCCGGGGATGCGCCTGACCAGCTCCCGGCGCGCCTCGCCTATGGTAAGCGGCAGGCGGTCGAACTCGACCGAGTCCTTCTCCTTCATCTGCTCGATAAGCTCGGCTATCTGAGGCAGGCGGAGTTTTACCCCCTGGAGCTGGGACGACGCCTTGAAGACCTCGGTCGGCGTGCCTTCGCGGGCGACCTTCCCCTTGCTCAGTATGTAGAGCCGGTCTATGAAGAGCGGGACCATGTCCACGTTGTGCGTGGACATCACCATCGTGATGCCCTTCTCGCGGTTCAGCTTCATCAGAAGCTCCATTATCCTGTACTCGCCCATCGGGTCGAGGCCCGCGGTCGGCTCGTCCAGGAGCATTATCTCTTGGCCCATCGCGAGAAGCCCTGCGATACATGCCCGTTTCTGCTGTCCGAAGCTCAGGCGGTGGACGGGCTTCCCGGCGAGCGCGGATATGCCGACGGCATCGAGCGCGCAGGCGACACGCGCGTCTATCTCATTTTGCGGCAGGCCCATGTTGGTCGGGCCGAAGGCGACGTCCTCCCGCACGGTCGCGGCGAAGAGCTGGTCGGCTGGGTTCTGCATCACCATCCCGAGCATCCGGAACAGTTCCTTCTGCGGTATATTCGGCACCGGCCTGCCCAGGAGCTTTACCTGGCCTGCGTCGGCCTTAAGCATGCCGCATAGTATTTTAAGCAGGGTGGTCTTGCCGGAGCCGTTCGAGGCGAGTATGCCGACGAACTCGCCCTTGGCGACATGGAAGTCTACGCCTTCGAGTGCGGTCGTGCCGTCCGGGTACCGGTATCCGAGCGCCTTCGCCTCTATCACGTCCATAGGTAAAGGCCGATGCAGGTCGAAAGGGTAAGGCCTATGAAGAGCGCGTCGAATGCGTGGAAGCGCTCCGTATGCGCGGGCAGGTAATCGCCGGTATAGCCGCGAAGCGCCATGGACGCGCCTGTGGCTTCAGCTTGTCCGTATGCCCGGAGGAGTACCGTGCCGCAGAGAGTCCCGAGCGATCTCAGGGCAACGGCGGGGCCCGCGGCGTAGCCGAGACGCGTCCTCTGCGCCTGGTAGACGCTCGCCGCGTCCTCGATGAGGACGAATATGTACCGGTATGTTATGAGTGAGAGCTCGACCAGCCCGCGCGGGACCTTGAGCCATGCGGCGGCTGTGAGCAGCCGGTGGGCCGGGGTTGTCATAGTGAGGAAGAGCATCGAGCCCGCCGCGCCGAAGACGCGCGATATTATGCGAAGCCCGGCAGTCAGCCCTTCGGAGGTAGCCGTTATGGAAAACCCTGCAATGCCGATGTGCAGGAGCGGCCTGCCGGGGATGATGAACGACTGGAACAACGCCATCATGGACGCAATAAGAAGCGGGCCGGACATCCTGAGCGCGATATGCCGAAGCGGCGTGCCGGATGCGGCAAGGAGCACGAACGAGGCCGCACCGATTGCGAGAGGGGCCGCCGGGTGCGGGGATGCTATCGCGGCTATCACGCAGGCAAGCGCAAGGGCAAGCTTCGCCCGCGCATCCATCTTGCGGATGCGTCCGTCGCCGGCAGCGAGGTTTTCCGAAAAGACGTTGTGCATCATTTATTACCGGACGCTCTTGATTTGTTGGAAAAATAGTCCCTGTAATAGTACCCGATAACAAAACCGCCTGCCGCGCCTGCGAGAAGGAATGCGAACAGGAGCGCGTCACCCTCTATGTTTATCAGGCCGGGCCGGGCCGTCCGTCCGTTCTCGGCGGCATATTTCTCGACCACGGTCTTGTCCACACCCTCCCATTTTCCATCCGCGGCATTGGCTGTGAGTGCGGAAGAAAGCCAGATGAGCGCGCATATAACAAAAAATGAGGCAAACCTTCTCACGCCTACACCTCCCCGGCGGCTGACAGCCCTTTTGCCCGGGTAACGCCGGTGAAGAGTTCCGGCCTCCTGCCGTACAGGAACCTGACCGCCCCGGCGGTAATGAAGCCTTCGAGTATGCCGAGCGGTAGCTGTGTCGGCACGAATGCGGCGGCGATGGTGTAGAAGAGGTTCAGGAACCCGCCCGGCCCGGAGAGCGCGGCGGAAAGTTCGAAAGAAGTGGCGGCGTATGTGGCCCAGTCGCCCGCGACCCCGGCGAAGAAGGCCGCGACGGCAAGCGGGACGCGAAGCCTCGTCAGACCCTTGAAGGTAGCGTACCCGGCAAACGAACCCATCACCCCCATCGAGAAGACGTTCGCCCCCCAGGTGGAAAGCCCGCCGTGCGCGAGGAAGAGCGCCTGCAGAAGGAGCGCGACCCCGGATACGAGCACGCTGTAGACGGGGCCGATGAGTATTGCGGCCATGGCCGTGCCGACAGGGTGCGAGCATGTGCCCGCGACCGGGACGGGTATCGGCATGCAGGATATCACGAACACCGCCGCGCCCATCATGCCGAGAAGCGGTTTTATGCTCTGTCCGTCCGGGGCCGGTTTCCTGAGCCTCGCAAGGCCGAGTGCGACAAACGGCGCAACCAGTAAGTACCACAGTCCCGCCCAGGGGAGCGGGAGTATCCCTTCGGGGATATGCATGGCGTAGGCGGAGGTCGGCGCTGCGGCTATCAAGACGGCAAGGCCGACCGCCGTTCTTGTTTTGTACTGCATTATATTTCCTCACTTGTAGGGGCGCAATTCATTGCGCCCGTTCCCTCTGTAAGGGCCGACCTATGTGTCGGCCCACATGTTTGTCATTCCCGCGAAGGCGGGAATCCAGGAAGTTGATAAATTCCTGGGCCCCGCATCAAGTGCGGGGTGACATCAAAAACAAAGTCTATAGGATTCACGCTTTCGCGGGAATGACGGCAAAGTGACGCGCACAAAAAAATCCCCCGGCCTTAAAATAGCCGGGGGATTATCCGTTTTTATAATCCGCCATAAATCTTACCCGCCCCCTTTTCCGTCGGGGTGCGCTCGGGTACAGTCTCCTGGCAGGTCTTCTGGCTCCCGGGTCGTCCTACTCCCCAAACCTTCCCACTCAATTAAATCAAGAGCAGTGGCATAACCTGGGTTTCGTCACCGGTCACAGCGGCGGGTCCGCTCCCGAATCAAATATCCCCCTCTCCCTTTTCATTCCCTCTCCCACGATGGGGAGAGGGTGGTCCGGTAGGGGGACATCCTCACGGGATTCCCTATTAAGCCCCTCTCGGGGCGCCAAGGCCGAATTTCCTACGACTATATCCAAAGGCAGGGATGATGTCAAGCCGAAAAAAGGGAGATCCGCACGCGTCTTGAAGAAGTAACCCCTCTAAATCCACCTCTTAAATTACGGGGTGGACTTGAAGGGGGTTGTTATAGTTACTTGAATATTCATGGTTTATGTTATATATTATTCAGATGGTCAATAAATCCGCGATGCGAAATGTGGCCCGGTGGTTGCTCGCCCAAGAGGCCGCCATGGTCGACCCTTCCGGGGCAAAAGTCCAGGCCGCGCTTTTCGTCTGCGAGAAGTTGCGCATACCCCTTTCCAGGCTTTCGGGAACCGCCGGGTACAGTGTCCTCGTCGGGCGCGCCCTTGCGCTGGCAAAGGCGGAATACCCTTCGCTTGTCTCGTGGCGGATCAGGGAAGACGGGTCGCTGGAAGTGCCGGGCCCGGCCGGGCAGGGGCGGGATACAGAGGAAATTCAAAAAGCGGGGGCCGCACTCGTGGCGCAATTGCTTGAACTGCTTGCCACCTTCGTAGGTGAAATTTTGGCGATGCGCCTGGTGCGTGATGTGTGGCCTGATGCGCCCTATGAGCTTATTGATATTGAAACGGAGAAGCCATGAACGGACCAACCAGAGTGAATATTCACAAACTGCCGACCGGGGTACCGGGCCTGGACGAGATAATGGGAGGCGGCCTCCCGGAATTTTCTTTCAACATCATAGCGGGCACTCCGGGCTGCGGCAAGACCACGTTCGCGCATCAGTTCGTATTCGCCAATGCGACCCCGGAGCACCCCGCGCTCTACTTCACCGTACTCGGCGAACCGGCCCTGAAGATGCTGCGTTACCAGCAGCAGTATTCGTTCTTCGACCACGAGAAGCTGAGCAGCTCCATACGCTTCATCAACCTGAGCCAGGTCGTGCTCGAGAAGGACCTGGGCGCGGTCCTGGCAGAGATTACAAAGGAAGTCGAGGCGGCCAGCCCCGGCATAGTCGTCGTGGACTCGTTTCGCACCGTGGTGCGCAAGGCGCAGGGCGGAGCCAGCGAAATGGAACTGCAGTCGTTCGTCCAGCGGCTGGCCCTGCACCTGACCAGTTGGCAGGCCACGACTTTTCTGCTCGGGGAGTATTCCGATACGGAAATGCGCGACAACCCCGTGTTCACCGTCGCCGACGGCCTCTTCCGGCTCTACCAGAGCGTGGAGCGCAATTCCATCGTGCGGAAGCTCCAGATAATGAAACTGCGCGGGCAGGCATCCGTGCCCGGGCTTCATACCTTCCGCATCTCCGACGCGGGGCTCCAGGCCTTCCCGCGCACCCTCGGCCTGACAGGCAGAAAAGAAAAAAAGACCGCCCGGAAGCGTCTTTCCACCGGTATCGCCGAGCTGGACAAGATGATGGGCGGGGGTATCCCCGAAGGCGACAGCATACTTGTGGCAGGCCCATCCGGGTCGGGGAAATCGGTCCTGGCGACACAGTTCATAGCCGAGGGCCTGCGGAACGGGGAGCCGGGCATCGCGGCGGTCTTCGAAGAGCGTCCGCAGGAGTACGCGACGCGTGCCAAAAGTTTCGGCCTGGACCTGGATACGCCGCAGAAAAATGGCAACCTCCATATCCTCTACCTCCGTCCCCTGGACCTCTCGGTGGACGAAACCATGCAGGAGATACTCGATGCGGTAAAGAAGATAGGCGCCAAACGCCTTGTGATAGACTCGCTGGCGGGTTTCGAGATGGCGCTGGCCCCCGGCTTCCGGACGGACTTCCGGGAGTCGCTCTACCGGATGATGGGCGCCCTGACGGGTATCGGGGTTACGATCTTGAGCACGGTCGAGACGACCGAGTCCTCCAATGCCTACCCCTTCAGTTCCTACGCGATATCGTTTCTTACCGACGATATCATCCGGCTTCGCTATGTCGAGATAGACGGCCAGCTCCGGATGGTCCTCACCGTCATCAAGATGCGGGGCGGCAAGCACAGCCGCGATATCCGCGAATATGATATCACCGGCGAGGGGATGGTCATCATAGGCCCGCGTCTTAAAGGCTATCGGGCCCTCACCACCGGTGTACCCGAGCCGCTCGGCCGGCCCAGCCAGAAAAGAAAGTCCCCGGTCAAGCCGGCAGGCAGGAAATAAGGAAATACAATGGACGCAAACAAGAAAGCCCGCGTAGAGGACGACGAGCGGTTCCGCCAGGAGGCCGCCGCGATGAACCAGAAGTTGATGCTTTCCGTGGTGCGGCAGCATGAACTCATGGAAGCCCTGAGCGCCTCGGAGCTTCGCTACCGGCGGTTTTTCGAAAGCGCGAACGACGGGATACTTCTGCTGGACGCGGACAAGGGCACGGTTTACGACGCGAACCCGTCCATTATAAAAATGCTCGGTTATTCCCACGAGGAGATGACCGGGAAGAGGCTCTGGGATATAGTCCCGGCCAAGAATGTCAAAACTGCAAAGGTTGCATTCAAAGACCTTCTGCAAAAAGAGGCCGGTCGTTATGATAACCTGTCGCTGGAAGCCAGCGACGGACGGATTATCGAGGTGGAAGTCATCAGCAGCGTTTATGAGATTGACCGGACAAGGGTCATCCAGTGCAACTTCCGGGACATCTCGGAAAGAAAAGCGCTGGAGAAGCAGAAGGCCGAGTTCTACGCGATGGTCACACATGACATCCGGTCTCCTCTTACCGTGATATCGGGGTATTCCGATATTCTAAAGTCCAAGGCCGATAAGCTCGACGCCGAGACAAACCAGGCGGTTACCTCGATAATCAACAGCGGCTTGAATATTGAATCCCTGATTGAAAACTTTTTGTCTATATCGAAAGCGGAAACCGGCAAGCTGGTCGTTAACGCTGCTCCAACCAATATGGCCGAGCTCCTGCAAGAGGCAGGCTCGACAATTGAACAGTCCGTCCGTTTAAAGGATATCGATTTCAAGATAGAGGCCGCCGGCGATTTGCCGAAGGCAATGGTTGACCCCAACTTAACCGAGCGGGCGGTCATGAACCTGCTTCAAAATGCGGTTAATTATACCCCCAGACGGGAAAATCACCCTTAAGGCACAATCTGACGGCAGCGGTTTTATAATTATTTCTGTAGCGGATACAGGGGCGGGGATTCCCGCCGGCGAGCAGAAATCCATATTCGAAAAATATTACCGCTCTAAAACAACCGCGGGGGTCAAGGGCAGCGGCCTCGGGCTCGCCATAGTAAAGACCGCTGCCGAAGCGCAAGGCGGCCGGGTCGAGGTCGAGAGCGAGGTCGGCAAGGGAAGCACGTTCAGGTTGTTCCTTCCGGTTGTACAAGCAGGGAAATAGGGGGAACAGACTTTTTCCGAGCGTCCTGCAATATTTCAGACCAGCCCCTTGCCCGTTGTCGCCATCGTGAGCTTGCCGTGCACCACGCCCTTGGTGCCTATCAGCCGGTCGGCTATTTTCTTGACCATCGAGCTTTTTCCGCGCACGACCATCACCTCCATGCAGTTGTGCTCGTCCAAATGCACGTGCAGGTTCGAGATGATCGAACTGAAGAAGTGGTGCTGCAGTTCGTTCAGCGAATCAGTCAGTTCCCTTGTGTGGTGGTTGTATACGAGGGATATCGAGCCGACCACCTCCTGGTCCGCCTCCCATTCGCGTTCGACAAGGTGGTCTCTTATGAGGTCCCTGATCGCCTCGGAGCGGTTGGTGTAGCCTTTTTCCTCTATGGACTTGTCGAACCGGTCCATCAGCTTCTTGTCAATGGAAATAGCAATCCTCGTAAGGTCTTTAGTCTTCATGGTTTACCCTGCCTTGTGACAGTCTAAAATTCCAGCTAAATCAGTGTATTATATTATGTATGCATAAATTATTATGTCAAGAAAAAAATCCTGGGATGCCGACGCATTTAATAATACAGCTAACATTATGTAATACCAGAAAAAATAACTTGACAGCGGAAGTGCGGTATTGTTATTCTATGTTATACGTTTTCAGGTCAAGTTAAAAAGGCACGAATGTTCGAAGCGAGGACCTACAGAGAGAAGGTGCGGCCCGACGGCCTTGTGTCATTTACGGTGGTCGTCAAGGAGACGGACCTTTTCATCCTGGCGGACAGCGACCTGAGCGGCCTTGCACTCCAGGAGGTCATCAGGCACAGGCACCAGCTCGAGCATTATATATCTAAGCACCCCGAGTTTTTCAGGTCACTCAGGCCGGTACAGGTACCGGCAGGCGCACCCGAAGTGGTGCTCAGGATGGCAAGGGCGTCCGAGGCCGCGGGTGTAGGCCCGATGGCGGCGGTCGCAGGCACTATAGCGGAGCTTGTCGGCGAGGCGTTGCTGGATGAGTCCGCCGAAGTAGTGGTAGAAAACGGCGGCGACATATACATAAAGACGGGACGGCCTCGCGTCGTATCCATATATGCGGGCAGCTCCCCGTTATCCGAAAAAGTGGGGCTGAACATCAAACCGGAGGACACGCCAATAGGCGTCTGCACTTCTTCGGCGAAGGTTGGTCCATCATTATCGTTAGGCCGGGCGGACGCGGCATGCGTGCTGTCCGGCTCCACGGCGCTCGCGGACGCGGCGGCGACCGCGGTAGGCAACGCGGCAAAGAGCCCGGACGATATAGAAAAGGCGCTTGCGGTCGCGGGCGGGATACCCGGAGTGCTCGGCGCGGTCGTGGTGGTCGGGGACCGGCTTGGCGCATGGGGCAAGGTGGAGCTGGTAAAACTTTGACGGGAAACCGCAATAGTCTACCCCTCTCCCGCGAGGGGTGAGGGTAAAAAATCCCCCCGCTTCCAGCGTCCCCCTTTGTCAAAGGGGGAAAGAGGGGGATTTATAGGTAGAGATGAAATTCGATTCCAAAGGCCTTTACGATTTTCACGGACACCGCTGCCCGATGTCGACCATGGGAGCGCGCATCGGCATCGCGGCGATGGCTGCACTCGAAGTGACAAAGGCAGACCAGTTCCAGGTCGAGGGGTATTTCCACGCGAGGAACTGCGCGCTCGACGGAATACAGTTCACGACCGGCTGCACGCTCGGCAACGGGAACCTGGACTTCGAGGACGGCGGCCGGGTCGCCTTTACACTTAAGAGGCGCGACGGCAGGGGAGGCGTGAGCGTATCGGTGTCGGAGTCGGCGCTTGCCCGTCTTTCCGCATTCAAGGACAAAAAGGCCGCACTTTTAGACGAGCGGCAGATAAGCGGGCTCGCGCGTGCCATGGAGATAGACTCCGAGATAAAGGCGGGTTTCGAGGAGCTTGTCGACTGGGTCCAGTCCGCGGGCGACGCGGACCTTCTTGGCATAACACGTATATGATGGAGGTAGAGCCTTGAACGCCAAAGTATACAACGGCGTCTTGGAGCTTATAGGACGCACACCGATGGTGCGGTTGTCGAGGGTGGCCGGGGCAAAGGACGCGACGATCTACGCGAAGCTCGAAGGGGCCAACCCCGGCGGAAGCGTCAAGGACAGGATTGCCCTGGCGATGGTCGATGAGGCCGAGCGCTCCGGGCTCCTGAAGCCTGGCGGCGTGATAGTCGAGCCGACGAGCGGGAACACCGGCATCGGCCTTGCGCTTGTCGCGGCCATCAAGGGCTACCGTCTCATACTGACGATGCCCGAGACAATGAGCGTCGAGCGGAGGATGCTTCTTGCCGCATACGGGGCCGAGCTTGTGCTTACCCCGGGCCCCGACGGGATGCGGGGCGCGGTGACAAGGGCAGAGGAGCTTGCCGCCGCTAACAAAGACTACTATATACCCCAGCAGTTCAATAACCCGGCCAACCCGGAGATACACAGGAAGACCACCGCTAGAGAAATACTCGCGGCGCTCGGCCAGGAGATAGACGCGTTTGTCGCCGGGGTAGGCACCGGCGGCACGATAACCGGGGTCGGCGAGGTCCTGAGGGCCCGGAACAAGGACGTGAGGATTGTGGCCGTCGAGCCGTCGGCCTCGCCAGTGCTGTCAGGCGGCACCCCGGGCCCGCACAAGATACAGGGCATCGGGGCGGGTTTCGTACCCGCGGTCCTTAACACGCAGGTCTACGACGAGGTGATACAGGTGACGAACGAGGAGGCGGCCCAGATGACCAGGGACCTCGCGGTCAAGGAGGGCATACTCGCCGGCATATCGTCGGGCGCGGCGCTCTTCGCGGCGGTCAAGGTCGCAAAGTCGCTCGGCAAGGGCAAAAAGGTGGTCGTCATACTGCCCGACCGGGGCGAGCGCTACCTGAGCACCGGGCTGTACGGGAGCGGGATATAGGGCACACTTACAAACAAACCGGGAGAAAAGCACCATGCAGTTATCAACCAAAGGACGGTATGCGGTAAGGGCGATGTTCGACCTCTCCTTTTACTCCAAGGGCGAGCCGGTCCCGCTATCGAGGATATCGGAGAGGGAAGAGATCTCCCTGCACTACCTGGAACAGCTCTTCAACAAGCTCAGGAAGGGCGGGGTGGTTGAGTCCGTCAGGGGGCCGAGCGGGGGTTTCAGGCTTGCGAGGAAGCCTTCCGAGATAACCATCGAGGAGGTCATCAGGATAGTCGAGGGGCCGATAGTGCCGGTCGCCTGCATGGAGCACAAGGACAAGCACAAGGTATGCCACAGGGCGGAGAAGTGCGTGACCTTCATACTCTGGAAGCGGCTTGGAAAGAGCATAACCGGGTTCCTCTCCTCCATCACACTCCAGGACCTCGTGGACGAGGCCAGGGAACTGATGGAGTCCGGCAAGGTTGCACACGACTTCATGTTCTACATATAGTAAGGCTACGAAAGGCTAACCAATAATGGACGACCACAAGCTGAAGGTATTCTGCACGGTGGCCGAGACCAAGAGTTTCTCCAAGGCCTCGGAGATAATTCACCTCACACAGCCTGCCGTCAGCCTGCAAGTACAGGCGCTCGAAGAGATTTACGAGACCAAGCTTTTCGACCGGTCGGGGGGCTCGGTCACCCTCACGCCCACGGGCGAACTGCTCTACAAATATGCAAACGAGATACTCGGCCTGTACGCCTCCGCCAAGAAGGACATAAACGCGATGATAGGCCTTGTAAAAGGCAACCTGTCCATCGGCGCCAGCTCTACCATCGGGAACTACCTCCTTCCGTCGGTGATAGTCGCGTTCAGGAAGAACCACCCCCGTATCCGCATAAACCTGATAGTAGGCAACACAAAGGTCATATCCGAGAAGCTGCTCGCCGGGGAGATAGACCTCGGGCTGGTGGAAGGGGACGTGACCAAGCACAAGATGGTCGTCGAAAAGCTTATACCCGACGAGCTTGTCCTTATAATGAGCCCGGCCCACCCCTGGGCCAGGCGGAAGAACATAACCGTATCGGAACTGCCCAAGGAGCCGTTCATAATGCGCGAGAAGGGTTCCGGCACGAGGCAGATGATAGAGAAACGGCTCGAGGAGAACAAGGTCGCGTCCAACAACCTGACCGTATCGCTGTATCTGGGCAGCACAGAGGCGATAAAGACCGCGGTCGAGGACGGCCTGGGCGTCTCGATAATCTCGGCCTGGGCCGCGCGCAAGGAGATAAAGGCAGGCGGCCTGATAGCCACCACCTTCAAGGATGCAAAGTTCTCAAGGCATTTCAGCCTCCTTCAGCGGAAAAACACCTTCCCGTCGCACACGCTCGAAGAGTTTCTGGAGTTTTTGAAGATTTACTCATTCGAGGACCCTCTCGCCCCCTGACAAAAGCTCATCTGCCTCAAAAATATCATTGACAGCATGGCCTTATTCGGCTAATGTTTCGAATAGCCTTTCTTTTTATGAAAATGCCTTAAAATGCGCTCAATGCCCGGCGGTGACGTATGTATCAAGGGGTTTGTGGAGTCGTCCTTCCTGGACTGGCCCGGCAGGGTCGCGGCGGTCGCATTCCTGCCCGGATGCAACTTCAGGTGCCCCTTCTGTCACAACCGAAGGCTTGTATTAACGCCTGAAAAACTTGAGGAATTCCCGCTCGACGGGCTGCTTTCGAGCCTTGCATCGCATGAAGGCTGGGTGGACGGGCTGGTGGTCTCGGGCGGAGAGCCGACCATCTCGCCGGGCCTCGAGGGCTTTCTGGCGACGGTCAGGGGCCGCAGCCTAGCAGTCAAGCTCGACACGAACGGCTCGATGCCGGAGGTCTTGATACACCTCGTAAAGGCCGGGCTTCTGGAAGCGGTCGCGATGGATATCAAGGCCCCCCTGACCCGCGAGGCATACAGCAGGGCGGCGGGCGTGCCGGTAGATGTATGCAATATACTGAAAAGTATAGACTTTTTGGTAGAGTGCGGTATAGAGGCGGCATTCAGGGCGACGGTAGTGCCGGGCCTTCACGATGAAAAAGCTGTCAGGGAGATGGCGGGTGCGCTTCACGGCAGGCGGCTGTTACTCCAGGACTTCAGGCCGGACGACGCACTCGACCCGGCCTTCAGGGAAATAAGGCCGTTTGGCCCGGACAGGCTCAAGGATTTGCAGTGTGCGGCCGACGAGGCCGCCGACAGATGTCAGACAGGAGGATAATTGAAATCATTCAGTGTGTTATACGGAATTCTTCTCGCCGCGCTCGTCGTGTTGTCCGGGGCAGGCTGTTCTAAACCTGCGGACATGCCGACAAAGGCCGACGTCGACACTGTCATAAAGGAAAGCCGGCTGAGCGAGGTGAACGACTTCACCGTGGACCAACTCGAGTTCTCTGGTAAAGACAAGCTCGGCAGGTGCATCGTGGGGTTATGGGGTCACGCCATGGACAAGGAGCGGGACATGAATATATATATTGTCGTGCTCTTTAACAAGGATGGCCAGCCGCCCGCCTGGCACGGCACGCTGAGCTATATGGGCCAGGTCACGGAGCCCGCGACCGGCAAGGACAGGAAGCCCTTCTACAACAAGACTTACAAGAACTGGGAGAAGGCGAAACAGGATTTTGTCAAACAGTAAGTACATAATCGCCTGTTCGCGCCTCCGTGGGCTTAACACTTTGAAGAACAATAGAAATTGAACCAACTGCTCGATATATGCAGGAAAAAGACCCGGATAGTCGTCGGCCTGATGTCCGGGACGTCGCACGACGGGGTCGACGCAGCCGTTGCAAGGATAGACGGTTCGGGTGAAAAGAGCGTCGTGACGTTCATGCACCACTCGCAGAGCCCGTACCCGGAGGCGCTCAGGGGGAAGGTGGCGCGCGCGTTCGACGGCCCGACGTCGCTTGTCTGCGGCCTCGACTTCGAACTGGGCGAGTTCTTCGCCGGCGCGGCGCTTTCCGCCATCAAGGGCGCGGGGCTTACGCCGGAGGATGTGGACCTCATCGGCTCCCACGGCCAGACGATATTCCATACCCCGCCGCGCGCGGGCAAGGGCGGTTCCACCCTCCAGATAGGCGAGGGAGCGGTAATCGCCAGGAGGACCGGCGTCGTCACGATTTCCGACTTCAGGCCGGCGGACATCGCGGCAGGAGGCCAGGGCGCCCCGCTCGTGCCTATGGCGGACTGGATTATGTTCCATGAAAAGGGCAAGGTGCTGGCCCTCCAGAACATCGGAGGGATAGCGAATGTGACTGTCGTACCCGACGGCCTCGACGGCGTAATCGGGTTCGATACCGGGCCCGGCAACTCGCTGATAGACGAGGCGGCCAGGATTCTGAGCGGTGGGAGGCTAAAGTACGACAAGAGCGGAATGCTGGCTAAAAGTGGGAAGATAATACCGGAACTGCTCGAAAAAATGCTGGCAAATCCCTATTTCAAGAAAAAGCCCCCGAAGTCTACCGGCCGCGAGCTTTTCGGGCGGGAGTTCGCCGAGGGCATCATAAAGGACAGCCGGTACAAGAAAAAAGAGGATATTCTGTGCACGCTTACCCACCTGACGGCGAGGAGCATGCACAAGGCATACGTGGATTTCGTCTTTCCGGACTACAGCCTCGATAAAATAATTTTGAGCGGGGGCGGGGCGCGGAACGACTTTCTGGTATCATTGTTGCAAGGTCTTTTTGAAGGGGTTTCGGTGGTGATGCTGGACGAGTTGGGCATACCGGGTGAGGCCAGGGAGGCGCTCTGCTTCGCGGTCCTTGCGAACGAGACGGCCTCCGGCAACCCCGGCAACGTGCCCGCCGTGACCGGAGCTTCGTGCGGCGCGGTCCTTGGGAAGGTAAGCTTTTAGCTAAACCGACAATCGAGGCGGATGATTATGACCTTTAGCCTGAAGGACTTGAACGTTCAGAAGATGCTCGCACAAAGGGTGATGCCGAGGCTCGACGGCAGCAGGCTGGGAGACAAGGAATATATCAAGGAGGTCATGGCCCTGGTAGATGCCGGGGTCGGCGGCTTCATCCTGTTCGGCGGCGATTTCTGGGAGGTGCGGCAGGCACTCTCCAGAATCCAGGCCAGGGTTAAAATCCCCCTCCTTATAGCGTCAGACATGGAACGCGGGGCGGGCCAGCAGTTGAAAGGCGCGACGGTCTTCCCGTGCCAGATGGCGGTCGCCGCGGCCACGGACCTCGTGAGCGGGGAGGGGCTCGGGCTCCTGTCCGACGTCCTTCAGGGCATGGCCGAAGAGGCCCGTGGCGCGGGTGTGCATGCCATACTCGGCCCCGTGCTCGACGTTAACTCAAACCCCGACAACCCGATAATCTGCACGAGGGCGTTCTCGGACGAGCCGCAGGTGGTCTCCGCCCTCGGCGAGCGTTACGTCTCCGGTTTTCAGGGGGCCGACCCGCCCGTCATGGCATGCGCCAAGCATTTCCCCGGACATGGAGACGTCAGCCTCGACTCGCATACCTCGCTACCCGTGCTGGAGAAGGACAAGGACAGCCTCGAGGAAGAGGACATGCTGCCCTTCAGGAAGGCGATAATGGCGGGCATCGACATGGTGATGACCGCGCACCTGAAGGTACCCGACCTGGACCCGGTCTACCCTGCGAGCCTGTCGGGCCGGTTGACGCGTGGATATCTCCGTAACCGCTCCGGTTTTGAAGGGTTGATTATAACCGACGCGCTCGACATGGGCGCGCTTAAGGACGGGTACACACCGCGCGAGGCGGCCCGGCTTGCGATAAAGGCAGGCGCCGACATACTCCTGCACCCGCCCGAGCCTGCAAGCTACTTGAAGGAGCTGATGGAACTATCGGCCCGGAAAGAGGTCACGAAGGAGGAGACGATGGCCCCGGCCGGACGCCTCCAGAGGGCGAAGATGAAGTACTGCGCACCCGTGAGGCTCACGGACAACCAGATGCGGGCGCGCATCGTCAAGAACGGGGAGCTGGCGCAGGAGCTGGCACGGCGCGCGCTCACGCTCGTCAAGGCGGGCGGTGCTTTCCCGGCCCTGAAGGACGTCAAGGGCAAGATTGCGCACATAGTGCTTGAAGACGACGGGGACGTAAAGGCGGGACGGGTCTTGAGGGGCCTGCTCTCGGCGAGGTACAAGAACCTGAACACGCTCTTTGTCACGAGGTCCGACGCCGCGAAGCTCAAGGGCGAGGCGGCCCGGATGTCCAAGGAGTCCGTGCTTACCATAGTATCCATATTCTCTAAGGTCTCCGCGGGCAAGGGCTCGTCGGGCCTGAGCCCCGAGCTTCTGGAACTCGGCACCCAGCTCGCGAGGCGGAAGAGGACGGTGGTGGTTTCGTTCGGGAGCCCGTACATACTCAGGCGGTTCATGGAGGCCGAGCATGTCGTAGCGGCCTACGACCCCGGCGACGCAATGCAGGAGGCCGCATGCCGGGCCTTCATGGGCGAGATGGTGTTCAGGGGCGAACTGCCGGTACGGATATAATCAGGCCGTACTTTTCTTTCAGGTGAAAGAAAAGTACCAAAAGAAAGCCAATATATAAATTACCCGGCTTTTCTTTGTGTTACTTTCTTTTCACCCGAAAAGAAAGTAACGATACCTATGCGCATATCAGTTTTTACTACCGCAGTCGCCTTCCTTGCATTTGCCGTAATGCATAGCATAACCGTATCCCGCGCCTTCAAGCGCCGGCTGGCCGGTATAGTAGGCGAGACGTTCATGCGCGCGTATTACCGCCTCGCGTTTACAGTATTTTCCGCCGTCATAACTGCCGTTGCCGCATATATAATCTACATCCAGCCGGACGTCACGTACTGGCATCCGCCGCTTTACATCTCTCTGCCCGCGCGCATCATACAGCTTTGTGGCGTGCTGCTGCTCGTCTTTGCGTTTCATCCGTTCGACCCCGGCTACTTCTCCGGCATCAGGCAGGCGCGCGATTATATCGGTACGGGCAAGACCGGCGGCGACATAGAAGGGATGAAAGGAGGCGTGCTTGTCACGTCCGGGGTGTACGGCCTCGTCCGGCACCCGATGTACCTGGGCGGCATCCTGATATTCTTGTTCGAGCCTGAGTTGACGGAGAATTCGCTTGTCCTCCGGTTGCTTGCGGCCGCGTACTTCATCTGGGGCGGGTACATCGAGGAGAGGCGTTTCATCGAGGACTTCGGGGACGCGTACCGCGAGTACATGAAAAAGGTCTCGAAGTTCAATTTAATAAAGGGTATAATGACGAAGGTGCGCGTATGATACCGCGACTGTTCAAAAAGCTGTCGCCCCGTGCGTGACACGGGGGCCAGGAATTTGTTTGTAGGTTTAAATCCCTGGGCCCCGCATCGAGTGCGGGGTGACAATAATACTTATCGGGATGACAGCAAAGTGTCGTCGCAGGAGGGTTTATTATGAAAGTTCTCTATCCCATATTGGCGGCGATGTTGCTTGTCTTCATTGCTTCCGTATCCTATGCCGGCGAGATACACCGGGCGGCGAAGGCGGGCGACCTGGCGAAGGTCAGGGATTTATTGAAATCGGATGCCGCGCTCGTCAACAGCCCTGACGAGAACAGGCTGACACCCTTGCACCACGCGGCCTTCAACGGGAACGTCAAGGTCGTTGCCCTGCTGATAGAAAACGGAGCGGACGTAAACGCGAAGGACGAAGACGGCCTCACACCTCTGCATGCGGCCGCGCTCGGCGGTAAGGCCGACGTGGTCAGCCTCCTGCTCGACCATGGGGCGAAGATAGATGCGAAGGCAAACGACGGCTGGACGCCGCTCATATCCGCCACGTTCGGCGGCTCCAGAGAAGTGGTTGAAATTCTCCTCGCCCGGGGCGCGGACGCCAACGCGCGCGATGCCGGGGGCCGGACCGCGACCTACTGGGCCAAAAAGGGCGGGCACAAGGACATCCAGGAAATTATCAAGGCACGTCAGGACACGAAATAAAACGGGGGATACGTGAAGCTACTGACATGGCAGGTTACGGCCGGGGTGATACTCGTCCTGGTATCGGCGATATTTTACCTCGTGCAGATAAACGTCTTCGGAAGGGTCGAGGACACCTTCTTCTACATGCTCCAGGACCTCGCGTTCGTCCCGGTCCAGGTGCTTCTGGTCACGCTTTTTTTAAACGAGCTATTCAAGAAACGCGAGAAGGCCGAGCTCCAGAAGAAGATGAACATGGTGATAGGGGCCTTCTTCGGCGAGGTAGGGACTGAGCTTGTCAAGCTGCTGATGGTGTTCGAGGACGGAAGCCGCGGCGTTGCGTCCAGGCTGGTATTCACCAAGGACTGGACGGGCGACGAGTTCACTGCCGCCATAAAGGACGTGCGCGCGCACGACTTCGCAATAGACACAAGGCGCGGCGACCTCGCGGCGTTGAAGGGCTTCCTTACCGAGAAACGGGCCTTCATGCTGGGCCTTCTCGAAAACCCGAACCTGCTTGAGCACGAGTCATTCACGGAGCTTCTGTGGGCCGTATTCCACCTGACCGAGGAGCTTTCCCGGAGGGACGGCGTCTCGGGCCTGCCCGCGACGGACTACGAACACCTGGGCGGAGACGTCAGGCGGGCATACTCGCTCCTGCTGTCCGAATGGCTCGCATACAACTCTCACCTGAAGGCCGACTACCCGTACATCTACTCGCTTGTGATGAGGACCAACCCGTTCGACCCCGATGCGAGGGTGGAGGTGGGATGACAGATACGAAGACTGCAAGGCCCACCCTCTATCTTATTGACGGCAACTCGTACATCTACCGTGCGTTCTACGCGATAAGGAACCTGTCGAACTCGAAGGGCTTCCCGACCAACGCGGTATACGGCTTCACGACGATGCTGATGAAGGTGGTGGGCGAGAAGAAGCCGGACTACCTCGCCGTCGCATTCGACCCCAAAGGCCAGACCACGCGCCACGAGGCATACGAGAAGTACAAGGCTACCCGCCCTCCCATGCCGGACACGCTCGTCCCGCAGATACCGTACATACACAGGACGGTCGAGGCGTTCAACATCCCGGTGCTTCTGATGCCGGGCATCGAGGCCGACGACGTCATCGCGTCCGTCGCCCGTAAGGCCGAGGCCGAGGGCTACGACGTAACTATCGTGACCGGGGACAAGGACCTCTTCCAACTCATCAACGACGGCATCAGGGTCTACGACACGATGAAGGAAGAGGTCTACGGGCGTAAGGAATGCGAGGCGAAGTTCGGCGTGCCGCCCGAGGCGATACCGGAGCTTCTGGGGCTTACCGGCGATACCTCGGACAACATACCGGGCGTGCGCGGCATCGGCCCGAAGACCGCCGTCCAGCTTATATCGGAGTTCGGTACGATAGACAACCTGCTTGCAAACCTCGACCGGGTAACCAAGCCGAAACTAAGAGAAAGTCTGAGAGCGCGCGCGGAGGATGCGAGGCTATCCCGCAGGCTCGTCGAACTCATGAAGGAGCTGCCGCAGGACGTAGACCTGGCGGGGCTCAAGCGCCGGCCGCAGGACAGCCGCGCCCTTATAGAGCTATTCAAGGAGCTCGAGTTCACCGCGCTGATGAAGTACGTCTCGCCCGATGAGAAGCCGTCCGCCGAATTCAGGACGGTCAGCACCGAGAAAGAGCTTATGCAGGTCGTGTCAGAGATAAGGCGAACGGGCGAGTGCGCCGTGGACACCGAGACGACGAGCACGCTCCCGATGCTTGCCGACCCGGTCGGCATATCTCTCTGCTGCTGCCCGGAGCGCGCGTATTACATACCGTTCGGGCATATCGACGCGCACGGCGGAGACCTCTTCCCCGACTTCGTTAAGGGACAACTCCCGAAGGACAAGGTGGCCGAAATACTAAGGCCCGTTCTCGCGGACGGGGATATTAAGAAGTACGGCCACAACATAAAGTACGACATCATCGTACTCCGTAACATGGGGATAGAGCTTGGAGGCGTATCGTTTGACTCGATGGTCGGCTCGTACCTCCTGAACCCCGGCCGCGCTGGGCACAACCTCGAAAACGTTTCGCTCGAACACCTCTCCCACAAGAAGCTGACCTTCGCGGAGGTCGCTGGCACCGGCGCCAAACAGGTACTCTTCTCGCACGTGGACATAGAAAGCGCTACGCGTTACTCCGCGGAGGACGCATACGTCACGTTCAGGCTCGCGGGCCTGCTCATCCAGAAGTTAAAGGACGCGGAGCTTCTCAAGCTCTTCGATGAGATGGAGCTTCCGCTCATATCCGTGCTTGCGGATATCGAGATGGCAGGCGTCTACGTGGATACGGCCTTCCTCGGCAAGATGTCGGACGAAATAGACCGCGAGCTTGAGGTGATAACGCGGAGCATATACGCCCTTGCGGGCGAGGAGTTCAACTTAAACTCACCGAAGCAGCTCTCGACAATACTCTTCGAGAAGCTCGGGCTGACACCGGTGAAAAAGACGAAGACCGGCCAGTCCACGGACGAGGAGGTGCTCCAGATTCTCGCCGTCACGCACGAGCTTCCTGCGGGGATACTAAACTACCGCGAGCTTTACAAGCTGAAGTCGACTTACGTGGACGCGCTCGGCAGGCTCGTCAACCCGAAAACGGGCCGCGTCCACACGAGCCTGAACCAGGCGGTCGCGGCGACCGGCAGGCTCAGCTCTTCCGACCCGAACCTCCAGAACATACCGATAAGAGGCGAGTGGGGCAGGCGGGTCAGGCAGGCGTTCGCAGCCCCCAGCGGCAGGCTCATAATATCCGCGGACTACTCCCAGGTGGAGCTTCGTATTATGGCGCACCTGGCGCAGGACGAGTCGTTCATAGAGTCTTTCAGGACGGATGAGGACGTTCACGCGAGGACCGCGTCCGAGATATTCGGCATCCCGCCGGATGATGTGACGCCCGATATGCGCCGGAAGGCGAAGGCCGTGAACTTCGGCATCATGTACGGTATAAGCGCGTTCGGCCTTTCAGGTCAGATAGGCGTCCACCCGAGGGAGGCGCAGAAGTACATAGACGCATATTTCGAGCGGCACGCCGGTGTCAAGGCGTTCATCGAGAAGAACCTGGCCGAAGTGGAGGAGAACGGCTACTCGACGACCATATTCGGCCGGAAGCGTATGATACCGGAACTTAAGTCCGAGAACCGCAACGTGCGGTCGCAGGGCGAGCGTCTTGCGATCAACACGCCGATACAGGGGAGCGCGGCGGACCTGATTAAGGTTGCCATGATAAACATCAGCCGCCGGATGAAGCAGGAGCGGTTAAAATCGTTGATGGTACTTCAGGTGCACGACGAACTCGTTTTCGAGTCGCCTGTTGACGAGGCTGAAAAGATAAAGTCACTTGCCCGGGATGAGATGGAAGGCGCGGTAAGGTTGTCCGTGCCGGTGAAGGTGGACGTAGGCGCTGGCCCCAACTGGGGCGAGGCGCATTAGCAAGAAGATGGTGCCCATAAAGTACAGCTAAATCCGGCCTTTATAGCAAAAGCTTAGAGAAAGCATGATACAGCACACCACGTAAATACCCGCCTTGTCAAAAAAGTTTGACTCAGAATCAAAATATACTTGACATTGTGGGCTGGATATGGCAACATATCCATATGTTGTATCCTCCGTGTTTCGCGGAGTCGTTCCTTGACAACTGAGTATTTTTATCTGGCCTGGCATGAAATTCCTCTTATGCCTAAGTCATTCAAATCCGCCTAGGGAAGCTTTAACCTCGGCTGTCTAATCTATTGTAGTAGTAGTTAGGATAGAAGCTGCAGTGGTTGACGTGTTCCTTAAACTTCTTCCTCTTTGGATGAAGCTCGTAACAGTACGTGTGATTCTGTATACCAGAGTTGCTTCGATATACAGTAATTACATTTGAAATACGGTTAACGAAAAGGGCAAGGGACGATACAACATTTTTGATTTGAATGATGATGGCTACGGCTGTCATCTCCTTTTCGTTTTAATCCAAAATGAAGGGAGGTGAGAAGATGGAAATTAAGAGGGAGTTGAAGATTTCAGTAGTTGTTCGGCTTGTTCGGGAATCGAAGAAGGAATTAACCCAGATAAAAAACTCAGTAAGCCCGGTTACCATGGCATCTCTAGAAAAGATAGGAGACGTTCTAGAGGAAATTGGGAGGGAGACAGAATTACCAAAGGAAAAGAGTGCTTTCAGGCTAGTTATCGCATCGCTCTTTCTGCTAATACCCACAGCAAAACTCCTTCGTACGCTTTGGGTGGTAGTGCAGCCGGTAATTTCATTGTTCTTCCATGGTAAATAGTTAACCGTTTTTTAAAACAACCTAAATTTAATATAGGCTCAAATGAACATTGGAAGGTTAATAAAAGCGTTAAGAATTAATTTTGGGATTTCTCAATCAGAGTTATCTGGGAAATTGAAAATAACTTCTAATTATCTATGTTTGGTAGAAACTGGAAAACGAAACCCAAGCAATGAATTAATCTTACGGGTTGCGCAGGAGTTTAAAATTTCTAAAGATGCGTTGGAGTTCTTATGTACTGACATCCCGTCTGAACTGGATAATTCCAATTCAAAAAAATATAAAAAACTCCAAGAAAGAATTGCTGCTCTCTTATTATTTAAAGCCAGTTCAAATGATTCATAGAAAACTTTCAATTGGTTCGGTTTCAGAATTAGCTTTTATTTTAGGCACCAACGAAGACTATCTTCTCTGTTTGGCTAAAAATGTAGAGAGATATTATCGTGAATGGACCGAACCAAAAGAATCCGGAGGCACAAGGAAATTTACTAGCCCTCAAGGAAGGCTTAAAAAAACTCAGAAGGATATCCATCGTCTGTTATCGCGAATTGACTTTGGAATTAACTCGCATTATGGAATCAAGAAAAGGTCATGTCTAACCAATGCAAAAGTTCACAAAAATACCCGGATAAAATTTACGCTCGACTTAAAATCTTTCTTTCCTTCCGTACGACCAGAACGAATCTATACAGCTTTAATTGCAGAACAGAAATGCTCGCCGGAAGTCGCCATATTGTTAACAAAACTTGTATCTGTAAATTATGAATTGCCTCAAGGTGCGCCAACCAGTACAGGTATTGCAAACATAGTTACTCTGCGATTACAGCGTAGGCTAAACGGTTTGGCAAATAAATGGGCATTAAAATTTTCTATTTATGCCGACGATATCACTTTCTCCGGTAATTTTATAAAGGATGATTTTGTCTTTTTAGCAAAAAAAATTATACGGGATGAAGGTTTTAAAATTCATTCGGCCAAAGGTGGCGTATTTAATAAATGGCGGATTCAAGTTTCAAGTGCAACAGGTTAGATGTTCACAGAGTACCTGATTCGGTGTTCTAAAGCCAAGTATTTTTCTTGGTCGGTTGTTCAGTCGTTC